>OLRY01000009.1_pt1 | contig 238435 bp, 224 predicted proteins | sample 1672541 | NCBI WGS metagenome assembly OLRY01 (sample SAMEA3136697, study PRJEB25190) | human gut metagenome | biome: human gut; feature: human-associated habitat; material: faeces | place: Austria | collected 2013 | reverse complement strand
ACATCTACTTGATAAATACTAATTTTAAAGTCTTAAATTTTTTCTTAAGATAGAAATATTTAATTGTTACACACTAAGTTCCAGATGTAAACACTTTTTGGCACATCTACTTGATAAATACTAATTTTAAAGTCTTAAATTTTTTCTTAAGATAGAAATATTTAATTGTTACACACTAAGTTCCAGATGTAAACACTTTTTGGTACATCTACTTGACAAATACCAGTTTTAGAGCAAGTAAAAAGAGCAAGCTTAGGTAAAACTAAGTTTGCTCTTTAATTTTAAGGTCTTTGATTTTGTCTTATAGCACCATTTCTATATGCTTGAATAAGCTCTTTTAAATCTTTTATATTTTCTCTTATTTCTTTGCCATTATCAGTATCTCCGACAAGTATACGCTTTTGACTTACTTCCGACGCAACACGGTTTGTCTGCATATCTATGCCATTTCGGATAGTATCATCTACTGATTTAAAAGGCTCGTGAGCTGTGAGCATAAGTCCATAGGAGTTATAAATCAGAGTATATCCCGCTATACCTGTTACTTTGTGATATGGTTGAGAGAAACCGCCATCAATAATAATAACCTTGCCATTACATTTAATAGGACTTTCGCCCTCCATATGATGAATAGGAACATGACCGTTTATAATATGAGCATTTTCGCTTTCTATACCAAACATCTTAAAAATTTTATTTACTATATTTTCATCATTTATAAGCTGATAATAAATATCTTTGACTTCTTTATGCGTTTCATTATCCTCAACAAAATATCTTTCAAAGGTAGTCATTTTATCTCTGCCATATAAAGGAGAATCTGGACCATTCCACAAAAACCATAAAATATCTCTGCCAAGTTGTTTTTCTTCCTCATCAACAGCGAAAAAGGCTTTTCTTGCAGAGCGTTCGAGTTGGTTATATAAATCTTTTCCACATAAATCCTTGCCAAAAAGATTTATCATTCTGAAAGTGCCATCACTATTCATAGGTATACAGCCATGAAATAAGAGATTATCGTTGCATACTTTATATAAACCTCCTTTTTGCAGTAATAGATTAATATGCTTTTTTAGTTTTGAACAGTGCATAAAGGAGCTTGCAAGCTTGTCTATAACAAGCTGTTCTTCGTCTGTAAGCTTATATGGATTATCTAAGCTGATTGTAGGAAAATTGCAATCGAGCATATCATATTCTTTTCCGTCAATAGCAACAGTGCCGTTTTGTAGATTAATTTTATCAAGCAGACATCTGTTATCCATTTTATACTCAGGGTGTTTCTTGATTAACTGCCCTTCGAGCTTAAATTGAATGATAGTTATTGCTTTTTGCATTTTCATAGCAAGCTTGGTTTGAGTATCCATATCATTACTATGCCTACTGCGAATAGCAAATTGTGTACAGGAATCATCTGCATATGTTTCCATTGCAAAAAGCACTAAAGGCATCATACTGATACCATAACCATTTTCAAGCACAGAAAGATTATCATATAGCAAACTGGTTCTTACTATATTAGCAATGCAAGCGGTTTGACCAGCAAAAGCACCCATCCATAGTACATCGTGATTTCCCCATTGAATATCAAGAGAATGGTAACTCATAAGGCTATCCATAACAAAATGAGAACCATAGCCTCTATCGTAAATATCGCCTATAATATGCAAATGGTCAATAACAAGTCTTTGAATAAGGTTTGATATATCGACGATAAAATCATCAGCACAACCAATTTCTATAATTGTATTTATAATCTCATCGTAATAAGCTTTTTTATTAAGGACTTCTTTTTTCTCAGTTATAAGTTCCTCAATAACATATCTGAAATTTTCAGGCATAGCTTTTCGTACTTTAGAACGAGTATACTTTGATGAAACAATTTGACAGACAGAAACAAGTCTATATAATGTTGTACGATACCAGCTGCTATCTGCTTTGCCAATAGATTTAATATACTGCAATTTTTCAGAGGGATAATATATCAGTGATGCTAAATCTTCCTTTTGGTCATCGAAAAGTGTATCACCGAATACATCATCAATCTTTTTCATAACCGCTCCCGAACCATTACGCAGTACATGAGAAAAAGCTTTATATTCGCCATGAATATCCGAAAGAAAATGCTCTGTACCCTTAGGAAGATTAAGAATTGACTGCAAATTTATAATTTCGGTTGCTGCACTGTCTATATTAGGGTACTGCTTAGATAAACATTCAAGAAATTTTAATTTTTCCATAAGTTCACCGCCATTGCTTTTTAATATATTATATTATTTGCAAGTCAATTTTTCAATATTAAGCACAAAAAAGCTTGTCTGTTTATGTAGACAAGCTTTCTGAATATTAATAGTTATTACTTTTTTTAACCATATCTTTTAAAGAACTCGGGTGGAATAATATAAGCAGTGGGAAAAGTTCAAGTCTTCCTGCGAGCATATCAAACATAAGAACATATTTTGAGAATGGACCAAATACTGAAAAATTCTGAGTAGGGCCAACAAGCTCTAAGCCCGGACCTATGTTATTGATTGTTGCAGTAACAGCAGTAAACGATGTAACTATGAATTCTTCTAAGCATAGAGCGACACTTATGAATGCAGACTTTCCCATTTTGTACAGCCGGCAAACGCGTTATCAGCTAAATCAGTGACGTTATCCAAGAATGTAACCTCAGCTAAGTTTACGCAGTTCATAAACGCATACTCGCCAATTTTCTTGCAATTCTCGCCGCCGGATAGCTTTACTAATCCTTTTGCACCCGTAAAAGCATAATCACCAATATAAGTAACCGTATCAGGAATTACAACTTCACAGTTTCCAAAGACAGCTCCAAAAACATAATAATCTTTCTTATCATCACCGATTCCAACAACTTTTTTACCATCTATTTCACTTGGTACTATGATTTTGTCATATTCAACATAATCATAGTTCGTGAATCCAATTATACTAATTCCACTGTCAACTTCTGAATAATTGAAAGCTTCAGTTGAATCATATATCAACTCTTTTTTGTTTGAGGAGCTGTTACTTGCCGAAACTGATGATTCTGTTTTTGACTCCTTTGAAGAAGTATTTGTATCGTTGCCACATGCACAAATTGACATTGTCATTATTACGGCCAAAAGACCAATCATTATTTTTTTCATAATTATTAAAATCTCCTTTAATATGTTGTTTGTTTAAATAATTGTGTTTCAATTATCCATATTTTGAAATCATTGTACCCTTAGATGGTTATGTGTTATATTATACTTTTTATTTAATTATTTGTCAACAAAAATTATATAGGGCAAATAATTTCTATAATTCTATTTATAATATCACTATAATAAGACAATTTGACAAACCAAAACAAGTCTGCTCCTGAGCTATATTAAGCACAAAAAAGCTTGTCTGTTTATGTAGATAAGCTTTCTGAATATTAATAGTTATTACTTTTTTTAACCATATCTTTTAAAGCACTCGGGTGGAATAATAGAAGCAGTGGGAAAAGTTCAAGTCTTCCTGCGAGCATATCAAACATAAGAACATATTTTGAGAATGGACCAAATACTGAAAAATTCTGAGTAGGGCCAACAAGCTCTAAGCCCGGACCTATGTTATTGATTGTTGCAGTGACAGCAGTAAACGATGTAACCAAGCCTATATTTTCAAAAGAAATAGCAAACACTGAAAATGCAAAAATAACCATAAATGTAATAAAATATACATTAGTTGCACGAACAACATCATGTTCAACAGGCTTGCCATCAATCTTAATTTTTCGTACACTTCGTGGGTGAATATAGGAATTAAGCTCTTTAACTACTGTTTTAATTAATATCATAATACGAGATACCTTTATACCACCACCAGTGCTTCCCGAACAAGCACCTATAAACATAAGTAGTACAAGTATAATTTTTGATGTTTCAGGCCATATATCGAAGTCAACAGATGAGAACCCTGTTGTTGTAATGATAGAACCAACCTGAAAAGTGGCATGTCTTAATGCGTCAAAAGCATTTGAGAAAAGATTAAGAATATTAAAGAAGATTATAGCCGTAGAAATACCTATAATTATAAAATAATATCTTACTTCTTCCATAAGCAAGCTCTTTTTCCATTGTTTAAGCAAAATAAAGTAGTAAGCATTAAAATTAACACCAAAGAGAATCATAAATATAGTAACAACCCATTGTATATATGGAGAATAACTCATAATACTATCATTCTTTATGCCAAAGCCACCAGTACCAGCAGTTCCGAAAGATGTAGTTATTGCATCAAAGATAGGCATTTGACCTGCAATCAGAAGTATAATTTCTATAAATGTCATTCCTATATATATTATGTAAAGAAGTCTTGCAGTTGTTTTAATCTTAGGAACAAGCTTACCCACAGATGGACCAGGGCTTTCTGCTCTCATAAGATTAAAGTTAGAACCGCCACTCAATGGGATAATCGCAAGAAGAAACACTAAAACCCCCATACCGCCTATCCAGTGAGTAAGGCTTCGCCAAAATATATTGCAATAGGAGAGAGATTCTACATCAGAAAGAATACTTGCACCAGTAGTAGTAAAACCTGATATAGTTTCAAATAGAGCGTCTGTAAATGACGGAATTTCTTGGGTTATAACAAAGGGCAAACAGCCCATGATACTTAAAACTATCCAACTTAAAGAAGTAGCTACACAACCCTCTTTCAGATAAAAAACATGGCTTTCGGGTTTTTTATGAGTTGAGATAAACCCTACAATAGCACATATACATAAAACAGACAAATAAGAGAATAAGCCCTTATATTCTCCATACACAAGAGCAACTATACAAGGAAGAACCATCAATGCGGCTTCCATTTTCAGAACTAAGCCTAAAATATATCGTATAATCGAAGTGTTCATATAAATACCTTCCTGTTACTTACAACTATAAATTTAATCTTTCAGAATATCCTGAATATCGTTAAAACCCGTATGAGTAGTAACTATCATAACTGTATCGCCGACATGAATAGAATCCTGACCACTCGGAATAGTTATAGCACCGTTTCTGTTTATAAATGCAATCAAGATATTATCTTTTATATTAAGATTCATAATTTCGGTATCAGTAACAGCAGAAGACTCATCTATACTAAATTCCAACGCTTCTACCTGAGAATTAAACATATGGTAAAGAGTTTCTATGTTACTATTATTCATAGAATTTTTCTTCGCACGAACATAAGCAACGATAGTTTCTGATGTTATATACTTAGGGTATAGAATACTTCCAAGATTCAAGTCATCAATAACATTCATAAAAGCATTACGGTTTATTTTTGTAATAACCTTAGCATTAGAAATTTTACTTGCATAAAGAGTTAAGAAAATATTCTCTTCATCAATGCCCGTAAGTGGTATAAATGAATTACAGGTAGAAATACCCTCTTCCTTGAGAAGTTCTTCGTCTGTACCGTCACCATTGATTATAGTTGCTTTAGGTAGTAGTGTACTGAGTTCCTCACAGCGTTCTTTGTTTTGCTCTATAATCTTTACAGAAATTCCCATATTACTTAGAATTTTTGCAAGGTAAAAAGCGGTCTTTCCACCGCCTATAATCATAGTATCCTTAACCTGATTTGTTCTGAAACCTATCTGTTTGAGAAATTTTATAGTTTCTCGTCTTGTAGCTGCAAAAGAAATTTTATCGCCTTTATGAAGCGTTACATTACCTGATGGAATAATAATCTTTCCATCTCGCTCTATTGCACATATAAGGAATTTAGCATTCAGGCTTTTACTTACCTGTGCAATAGATTTATTATCTAACAAATTATCTTCAGGAATTTGAATCTTAATAAGCTGAGCCTGTCCATGAGCAAAAGAATTAACCTCGAGAGCGGTGGGGAGGCAAAGTATATGTGTAGCTTCCTTAGCTGTTTCAAGGTCGGGATTTATAATCATAGCAAGACCAAGTCTTTCTCGAAGATAATTGCTCTCCTCGCTATAATCGGGATTTCTTACTCGTGCAATAGCTGAGCAATTACCAACTTGTTTTGCTACGGTACAGCAGAGCAAATTAAGTTCGTCTGAACCAGTAACCGCAATTATAAGGTCAGTATTTTCTATTCCAGCTTCTTGCTGAACGCTATAACTTGCACCATTTCCAACAATCCCCATAATATCATAAAGATTTGTATAGTTTTGAATTTTTTGTGGATTTTTGTCTATTATGGTTATATCGTGACCTTCTCTTACTAATTGCTCTACGAGAGCTGCACCAACTTTTCCACAGCCCACTATTATAATATTAAGACCGTTTTTGCTATGGTGTATGTTGCTAATCATTTTAAAGATACTCCTTTTATTATATAAAATACATACACGAATACTATACCATTATATTCAGTAAAAGTCATCATTTTTCTGAAATTTATATATTTAAAAAAATAAGTGTATTAAATACAAATTTATTTAATCTTCTTATAGTGAAGGGTTTGAAAATGTTAATATCCTTATTGATGAGTTAAAGAAATATATTGACTGCTACAACGAAAAATTACCTTAAACTAAAAGGAATGAGTTCGGCATAATACCAAACTCATTCGCTAATAATTTAATATTTAATTTTACTAAACTTTTGGATTTACTTCAAAATAAATTTAGCGGAGATGTTTATAGATAATGGGGATATTAGAAAGATTATATTATTTATTGAAGCTGAATGCGGAGATACCTGGGTATACTGCACTTTCGCCAAGTTCCTCTTCAATTCTGAGAAGTTGATTATATTTTGCAACTCTTTCCGAACGACTTGGAGCACCTGTCTTGATTTGGCAAGTATTAAGAGCGACAGCAAGGTCTGAGATTGTTGTATCTGCTGTTTCGCCTGAACGGTGTGAGGAAATTGCTGTGTAACCAGCCTTATGTGCCATTTTGATAGCTTCAAGTGTTTCAGAAACTGAACCAATTTGGTTAAGCTTAATGAGGATAGAATTACCACACTTATTGTCAATACCTTTCTTGAGCCTTTCTGTATTTGTTACAAAGAGGTCATCACCAACAAGCTGAACCTTGTTGCCAATCTCTGCTGTAAGAAGTTTCCAGCCTTCCCAGTCTTCTTCGTCAAGTGCATCTTCTATAGATACGATAGGATATTTCTCAACAAGCTTTTTCCAATGCTCGATAAGTTCTGCTGATGTAAACTTTGTACCTGCCTTTGGAAGAATATATTCACCCTTCTTTTCGCCTTTCCATTCGCTGGAGGCTGCATCCATAGCAATCATAAAATCCTTGCCTGGTTCATAACCTGCATTCTTAACAGCTTCCAGAATGTACTGAATAGCTTCTTCATCGCTTGCAAGGTCAGGAGCGAAACCGCCTTCATCGCCAACAGATGTTGCAAGACCCTTAGATTTGAGAAGTGCTGCGAGTGCGTGAAAAACTTCTGCACACCAACGGAGTGCTTCTTTAAAGCTTGGAGCACCAACAGGCATAATCATAAATTCCTGAACATCAACTGTGTTAGCTGCATGAGCACCACCATTGAGAATGTTCATCATAGGAACAGGAAGACGGTTGCCTGAGATACCGCCAAGGAATCTATAAAGTGGAATATCCATAGCTGTTGCTGCTGCTCTTGCTGTTGCAATAGAAACCGCAAGAATAGCATTAGCACCAAGATTAGACTTATCCTTTGTGCCGTCAGCCTTGAGCATAGCTCCGTCAACTGCATAAATATCAGAAGCATTAAGTCCCTTGATAGCATCGTTTATAACTGTATTTATATTATTTACTGCCTTAGAAACACCTTTGCCGAGGTATCTTGATTTATCGCCATCTCTAAGCTCTAATGCCTCAAATTCTCCTGTTGATGCACCGCTTGGAGCTGTGCCTCTTGCAACGGTACCGTCAGTGAGAGTAACCTCTGCTTCTACTGTTGGATTTCCTCTTGAATCAAGAATTTCTCTTCCGATAACCTTTTCAATTTCTAAATAACTCATTAGTTAAATCTCCTTTGACATCAGATAAGTTAGTATATACTAACCGAATTTATAATAACACCTCTATTTTAGTTTGTCAACCCTAACTCGAGCTTTTTATACGCAATTTGCAATCTTTTTTATTTATTAGGCAAAAACTTTATTTGTCAGCAGTTGACTTTATCTATTCAATTTGTTATATTTAGAAGTGAAATTCTAATGAAAATTAAACAATTTCAGAATAAAATTTATACAGAAATGAGATGCCTATTATGAGAACTTATATTGTACAGATTGCTGATAAAACAGTACATTTGACTTGTGAAGAAAAACTTGAAAATGCTGTTCGTTCTTTGGCTGAAGTTATAGCTCAGCTCAATTCTCAGAAGGATATTTTTAATGAGGATTTTACTCTTTGTGCAGGTTGGTCTTATTATTATTTTAAGAAAGAAGATGATTATTGGGATATTCTTGCTCCTGATTTTCATCGTGACCCACATAATACAAGGACAAATAATCTTACAATACCGCTTATGGTGCAAAATTTTCAGAGCGAGGCTATGCACACAGCTGGTATACAGGTTGTTCCAGGCACTATGCCTATAACCTTTAAGCATAAAATGCTCGTGCTTAAAGATGCTCTTACTGCAAAAGATGTTTATTTTTCACGCTCAGAGCCTGAGAATGCTGATGATTCTGGCTGGTATCTTGGCGTTATGGGTGATGACGAATCTCAGCATGAGCCTGGTGATTATGCTGAGATTCAGACTTGCGAGCTTCTAAAATTCAGACCACTTTCTGTTCGTATTCTTTGTATGCCTGTTGGTACACTTGCTGTTTTTGACGGCAACAAGATGACTGCACTTGTAGACAAGGACAATAATCCTCTTAAATTCTCTACTGACGGAAACGAAAATAAAGGAAGAACAGAAACAAATGTATAAGCTTATTAAAACAAACGGTTCTGCCAGGCTTGGCTCTTTTACAACTGCACATGGAGAGGTTCAGACACCTGGTTTTATGAATGTTGCCACCTGTGGTGCGATAAAGGGTGCTTTATCTGCACTTGACTTAAAGGAACTTCGCTGTCAGGTTCAGCTATGTAATACTTATCATTTACATTTGCGTCCAGGCGATGAGAATATTAAAAAACTTGGCGGACTTCATAAATTTACCCGTTGGGCTGGACCTATTCTTACAGATAGTGGTGGATTTCAGGTTTTCTCACTTGCAAAGCTAAGAAACATAACCGAAGAGGGAGTAACATTTTCTTCTCATATTGATGGACATAGAATTTTCATGGGTCCGGAAGAAAGCATGACTATTCAATCCAATCTCGGTTCTGATATTGCTATGGCTTTTGATGAATGTATTGAAAACCCCGCCGAATATAATTATACAAAAAATTCCTGCGACAGAACTTATCGCTGGCTTGTTCGCTGTAAGAAAAAAATGGCAGAGCTTAATTCAAGAGAAGATACTATAAATAAACAACAACAGCTTTTTGGAATAAATCAGGGTTCAACCTATGAGGATATAAGAATCGAGCATATGAAAGCTATAAGTGAGCTTGACCTTGATGGCTATGCTATTGGAGGTCTTGCTGTTGGTGAAAGTGCAGAAGAAATGTACCGCATAATTGAAGCAGTTGAGCCTTATGCTCCTAAAAATAAGGTTCGATATCTTATGGGTGTTGGAACTCCTGTAAACATTCTTGAGGCTGTAAGGCGTGGAGTTGACCTTTTCGATTGTGTTATGCCATCAAGAAATGCTCGACACGCACATCTTTTTACTTGGAGTGGCAGAATGAATATGTTCAACGAGAAATATGCTCTTGATGATTCACCTGTTGATTCACAGTGTGATTGTCCTCTTTGCAAGAATTTCTCTCGTGCATATCTTAGACATCTTTTCAAAAGTGGAGAAATGCTTGCTATGCGACTGGCAGTTATTCATAATATTTATTTCTACAATACCCTTATGATTAAAATTCGTGAAGCCCTTAAAAATGACGAATTTGACAAATTTTATAATGAATATGTAGAAATTATAGGCAGACGAATCTGACATATTTCACTTGCATATTACTGATTAAATTGATATAATATCATTATTAGTCTTTGCGAAATTTGAAAAATATTCCACTGGACTTTTTGAAATCGAAAGGAATGTAAAAGAATGAATTTTAATTTTTTACTTGATAATGCTGCTTCTTCCGCAGATGCAGCTCAACAACAAAATCCAGGTCAAATCTGGATGCTTTTGGGTATGTATGCTCTCCTTGCTCTTGCTATTTATTTCTTTATCTTCCGTCCTAATAAGAAGAAAAAGAAGGCAGAGGAAGAAATGAAAAACAGCCTTGAAGTCGGTGATGATATTACAACCATTGGTGGCATTATGGGTCGTGTTGTTTCTATTAAGGACGATGACTCTATTGTTATTGAAACAGCAAGTGACCGTTCAAGACTTAGAATCAAAAGATGGGCTATCTCTACTATTGATACAGAAAAGAACCCTGAGTCTAAGAAAGAGGAAGCCAAATCTGAAAAAACTGAAGAGTCTAAGAAAAAGAAAACATTCTTTGGTAAAAAAGACGCGAATTAATTTTTATAATAACAGCATATCATATTAACAAAACCTCCTGAATACAATTAGAATATAATTGTTTCGGGAGGTTTTTTTGTGAGAAAAGAAAAGTCGCAACAAATTACAATAAAAATTATGGCTAGAGCTGTCATTTTTGGCGGATTATTTGGTGGTGTTATGCTGATATTGATGTTGTTTTTAAGTTCATTTTTTGTGCTTAAAATGAAATCCTTATCGCAAACGGCAGTATTTGCGGCGGCGATTATATCCTCCTGCATATCGGCATTTTTAGCAGGTTTTCTTGCCTCACGCATACTCAAGGCTCGTGGAATTATTGTTGGTGCATTATCGGCTTTGCTCTTATTTATAATTGTGTTACTCACAGGAACAATTATTTCATCAGATTCTATAAATCTTGATACGCTTATGAGATTTGCGGCAATGCTTTTATCAGGCTCATTTGGCGGAATACTTGGTGTAAATCGCCGTCCTCGTCGCCGTTAGTATAAAGGGGTTCATAGTAGATTTTAAACTTATAATCTTTATAGAATTCATATTAATAAAAAAGTTTCGCTTAAATCCGTTTAAAGACCTAAGCGAAACTTTTGTTATTTTTTAAATTTATTATTATTTTTTAACCTCGAGAACAGCACCTCTGTTACCAGATGTTACAAGAGAAGCATATCTTGCGAGATAGCCTGTTGTAATTTTAGGTTCTCTTGGAGTCCAAGCTTTACGGCGTTCTTCAAGTTCTTCATCAGAAAGGCGAACATTGATTGTGTTTGTAGGAATATCAATGTCTATAATATCGCCATTCTTTATGAGGGCAATATTTCCGCCGACAGCAGCTTCAGGAGATACATGACCGATAGCTGCACCACGAGTAGCACCAGAGAAGCGTCCGTCTGTGATGAGGGCAACTGTGCTACCAAGTCCTCTACCCATAATAGCAGATGTAGGATTGAGCATTTCACGCATACCAGGACCACCCTTAGGACCTTCATAACGGATAACAACAACATCACCATCTACAATTTCACCGCCATTGATAGCAGCCATAGCATCCTCTTCGCAATCATAAACCTTTGCTGGGCCTGAATGTACAAGCATTTCAGGAGCAACAGCAGAACGCTTAACAACGCATGAATCAGGAGCAAGGTTGCCCTTAAGAACTGCAATACCACCAGTTTTTGAATAAGGATTGTCAGAATGACGGATAATATCAGGATTCTTATTAACAGCGTTTGCGATATTTTCTGCAACAGTTTTGCCTGTGCAAGTGATAATATCAGTTTTGAGCAAGCCAAGCTTGTCGATTTCTTTCATAACAGCGTAGATACCGCCAGCCTCGTTAAGTTCTTCCATATAGTGGCTGCCAGCAGGAGCAAGGTGGCAGATGTTAGGAGTTTTTTCACTGATTGCATTAGCCATATCAAGGTCAAGCTCAATGCCACATTCGTGAGCGATAGCTGGAAGATGAAGCATAGAGTTTGTACTACAACCAAGAGCCATATCCATTGTGAGAGCGTTCTTGAATGCGTCAAGTGTCATAATGTCACGAGGCTTAATATCCTTGCGGAGAAGCTCCATAACCTGCATACCTGCGTGTTTAGCAAGCTGAATTCTCTCTGAATATACAGCAGGGATAGTACCATTGCCACGAAGTCCCATACCGAGAACCTCGGTAAGGCAGTTCATAGAGTTAGCTGTGTACATACCTGAGCAAGAGCCACAGGTTGGGCAGACTTTATTTTCAAACTCTTCAAGCTTTTCAGCGGAGATTTTTCCGGCATTATAAGAGCCAACAGCCTCAAACATACTTGAAAGGCTTCTCTTGCAACCATCAACAAGACCAGCAAGCATAGGACCGCCACTGACAAAGATAGTTGGAATATTAACACGAGCAGCAGCCATAAGCAAGCCAGGAACATTCTTATCGCAGTTAGGAACCATAACAAGAGCATCTAAACCGTGAGCCATAGCCATAGCTTCTGTTGAATCGGCAATAAGGTCACGAGTTACAAGGGAATACTTCATACCTTCATGTCCCATGGCGATACCATCACATACAGCGATAGCCGGAAAAACAACCGGAGTACCGCCAGCCATAGCAACACCCTGCTTAACAGCCTCTACGATTTTGTCTATGTTCATATGACCTGGAACGATTTCGTTATATGAACTTACAATACCAATAAGAGGTTGTGCGATTTCTTCGTTAGTCATACCAAGTGCGTGGAGCAACGACCTTCTTGGAGCCCAATCAACACCATTATTAAGCTTATCACTTTTCATTTGGATAACCTACTTTCTTAAATGAAATTCATAGATATATTATAATCTTTTTTTATGTAGGTGTCAACGAAAGCTTTCTAATATCACTATGCCAATGTTAATAACATTTTTGAAATAAATACCTGGGGCTGTTTTTTCACAGCTCCATTTTTCCTCTACTTATTCATTAACATTTTGTTTACTCATTCAAAGCCACTGTTCCTTTGAATTTATGTGCTTGCAAAACCATAGAGTGTAGAGTATAATATTAAAAGATATACTTATAGATTGGAGATGCACAATATGACAACAATAGAAAATGAAATAGTAAACTTAGTTGATGATATTATTGCAGACTATGATAAAGGTCGTTCTATTGATAAAATCAATACTTTTAGTCAACCCGATAAAGAGGTTGTTATTGATATTGTAAATAAGCTTCAGAAAATTATTTTTTCAGGCTACTTTAAGAATAAATCATATCGCAGTTATACTCTAAAGAATAATGTTACCATGCTTCTTGAAGATGTTCTCTATAATCTTTGTAAGCAGATTTCATTAGTGCTTAAATATTCCAAAGATTACAAAGACCTCAACGAAAGCAGCCTTTATGCAGAATCTCAGAAAATTGCCCTTACATTTCTGAAGAAAATACCGCATATAAGAGAATATATAGAAACAGATGTTCAAGCAGCATTTGAGGGCGACCCTGCGGCATTTAATAAAGAGGAAATTATTATTTCATATCCTGGATTATATGCAATATTTATAAATAGAATTGCACATGAGCTTTATAAGCTTTCTGTACCGCTTATTCCGAGAATGATGACCGAATATGCCCATAGCAAGACAGGTATAGACATTCACCCAGGTGCAGAAATCGGGAAATATTTCTTTATTGATCACGGAACTGGCATCGTTATCGGAGAAACTACAATTATAGGTGATAATGTAAAGGTTTATCAAGGTGTTACTCTTGGTGCATTATCTACAAGAGGTGGACAAAAACTCAAAAATAAAAAGCGTCACCCAACAATTGAAGATAATGTAACAATCTACTCTGGAGCATCAATTCTTGGTGGAGAAACAGTTGTTGGCAAAGATGTTGTTGTCGGCGGTAATGCTTTCATTACGAAATCTATTCAAGCTGGAGCAAGAGTAAGCATAAAGAATCAAGAATTAAGCTGTAATTATGATGCAGAACATCCTGTTGAAAGGGCAGAGCTTGAGCAAGACGAAAGCTGGTATTATGTCATATAAATATATATATTGAATAGGATATCTAAGATAACAGTGTTATATAATACTGTTATCTTTTTTTAGGTAAAATGAATTGTTGTTTATATAAAAAGAAATTATGAATATAATAAGGAATAGCATTCAAACTTGGGTAAAAGATGAATGACTTTCTTCAAGAGATACAACAGAACACATTGAAACTATTTATGTTTGAGTATGTCGATTTTTTACATAACTATTGTATTCGATAAAAACAAAACTGACTCCGTTTGAAAAACGAAATCAGTTTGTTGCTTAAAATTTAATTTTCTACATCAAATGGATTCTTTTTGTATTATCTGCACAATCTTGGGCAGGTCATTATATGAGGAGGTTAATCATTATAGTAAAGATTTGTTTTCTTTTCTTTATCAAAAATATGTAATGCCTTGTTATTAAAACCAACTGTAATTTTATCCCCAGGTTGATAGAAGATAGATTCGGCATCTGCGTCAAGAGCAGGGATACGAATTGCAGTATCCTTATTATCAATATAAGCGTGAAGATGAACTTCGTTGCCAAGCATTTCGCTTACTTCTACAATAGTATCAACAGATAATTGACTGCCTTGTGGTACTATTGCAAGATTTTCAGCTCTTACACCGAGTGTTACTGGCATAGACTTAACATTATTTTTAGTGTAAACCTCTTGCATTTTGTCATTAAGTCTAATAACCATACCTAATAATTTTACAGAATATCCATTTTCATCTTTAATAAGCTCTGCATCAAAGAAATTCATTTGAGGTGTTCCTATAAAGCCTGCAACAAATATATTTCTTGGGAAGTGGAATACTTCTATTGGAGTTCCAACCTGTTGAATAAAGCCATCTTTCATGATAACTATTCTATCACCGAGTGTCATAGCCTCAACTTGGTCATGAGTAACATAAATAAATGTTGTACCCAATCTTTGATGAAGTTTTGAAATTTCTGTTCTTGTTTGAGCTCTCAATTTTGCATCAAGATTAGAGAGAGGTTCGTCAAGCAAGAAAACCTTTGGGTCACGAACTATTGCACGTCCAATAGCTACACGCTGACGCTGACCGCCTGAGAGCGCCTTTGGCTTTCTTTGCAGAAACTCAGTAATTCCAAGGATTTCTGCTGCTTCTCGAACTCGTTTGTCAATTTCTTCACGAGGTACTTTTCTTAGTTTTATTGAAAAAGCCATATTATTATAAACTGTCATATGAGGATAAAGTGCATAGTTTTGGAAAACCATAGCAATATCTCTATCTTTTGGAGCAACATTATTAACAAGCGTATCGCCTATATATAATTCACCATCGGTAATGCTTTCAAGACCGGCAACCATTCTCAAGGTGGTTGATTTTCCACATCCTGATGGTCCGACGAATACAACAAATTCTTTGTCCTTTATATTGAGATTAAAATCGTGAACAGCTACTACATTGCCGTCATAAACCTTTTTTATATTGCGGAATGACAAATCTGCCATTATAAATCTCCTTCTTTCGTTTTATTATGAGGGGTTATTACATATTTTTCAATCTGTGGCCATGAATTAAATGACGCTGTAAAGCTCATTATTGAGAAACCAAATACTATTGGCAGAAACAATCCTACTGGAAAGTAGCCTATTGCTACAAATATAATTACTGCCTGAACTATCATTGTAATAAGAGTTCCAAATGGTTTTATGAGATATAGCGCCAAAGCATTCCTTATTATCTGCTTAAGTGATAGGTCAACAGACGCTATCATAACATATACATAATTGGAAATCGCAAAGAACATTATCGCAACCGCCAAAACCAACGCTACAAGAATAGCTGAGAATGTAGAATTATCTATCAGCTTTGAGTAGACACCTATTGCAACATATGCAAGAGCTATAAATGCAAGCTGAATTGCTGCAAAAGCTGTATTTTTCTTCCATTCTTGCTTAAAGCCTTTCATAAAATCGTCTATTACATATGCTTGCTCATCTCTTGCAAAACGGCTCATAACTCTTGTTAAACCGCCGATTGCGGCAGGGATTGTAACTATCGGAATACAAAAAAGTATAAATAGAAGATTTGCTCCGATTATACGCCAAAAGGCTTCGTAAAAAAGCATAAGATATAGAGTTATTCTGTGCTTAGGATAGCGTGTTTTTTTATCATAATCTTTCTGTGGTGCTTTATCCTTTGCGAGTATCATAATTGCTTCATTCCTTTTTATAATTTATTATTTAATAGCACCATCAACAACACCCTTGATAATCTTCTTTTGTGCGATAAGATAGAAGATAACAACTGGCAACATTGAAAGTATGAGTGCGGCTGTCGCAATATCCCAGCTACTTGTAAATGTGCTGAAGAATTTACTTGTCTGAAGTGGAAGTGTATACCATGATTGTTCTTTGAGAACAAGGCTTGGTAAGAGATAGTCATTCCAAATCCACATAATCTGAAGAATTGCAACAGTTGTGTTTATAGGAGAGAGAAGAGGGAAGACTATTTTCCAGAAAGTCTTAAACATACTACAACCGTCAATCATAGCAGCTTCTTCAAGCTCCTCTGGAACCCCTTTTATAAATCCGTGATATAGCATAATTGCCATACTACAGCCAAAGCCAAGATAAGTAAATACTAAGCCAAAAGGATTAAGTATATTAAGACCGTTAAGCGCAAATGCTGCATCACCAAATGTTATTGAAAAAATTTCTTTGCTTCCCATAATAGACATAAGAGGGAGCATTACACACTGGAAAGGTATCAAAAGTGCAACTGCAAAAAGAATAAACATAAGCTTTGAAATTTTTGTTTTATATCTAACAAGAACCCATGCTGCCATTGAAGAAAATAGTAATATCAGAGCTGTAGAAACTACTGTTATCCATACAGAGTTCCAAAGAGAATTGAAGAAATTCATTTTCTCCATAGCTTTTGGGTAGTTATCAAATATAAATGGATTTGGCCAACCCAAAACATCTGTGAGTATACCTTTTTGATTCTTGAAGGAATCCATTAAAAGTATAAAAATAGGAAGCAAAAATAAAATCGCTACTAAAAAGCCTATTACTATTTTCAGATATTTAAAGAATTTATTTTCACCTGTCATGTTTCTACCTCCGCTCTCTTAGTAGCGATAAGCTGAATTATAGAGATTGTTGCAACTGAAATAAGGAAGATTACAGCCTTAGCCTGTGCATAGCCTGTTTGGTTAGAAACAAATGCGGAGTTATAAATATTTAGTGCAAGCATCTCATTGCAGTGGTTAGGACCGCCCTTTGTTAGTGCAAGGTTTTGGTCAAAAAGCTTAAATGAGTTTGAAAGCATAAGGAAAAGACCAACTGTAAATGCAGGAACAACCATAGGAATAGTTATGCTAAAGAGCCTTCTCCAGCCACCTGCACCGTCTATCGCAGAAGCTTCTATAACGCTGTCTGGAATATTCTGTATTGCGGCAATATAAATAATCATCATATATCCGCCCATCTGCCAGACCATAACTATAAGCAATGCGAAAAATCCTGTTGTGCTGTCTGTCAGCCAGTTACGGAAAAATTCCATTCCTGTGGCTGTATAAATTGCATTAAAAACCTGCTTAAAGATAAACTGCCATGCAAAGCCCAAAAGCAAACCGCCTATAAGGTTAGGCATAAAGAATATCCCTCTGAGTAGAGTTGCTCCACGGAATTTCTTTGTTACAAGAAGTGCCAGTGCAAAGCCCACTACATTGATACATATAACAGCTGTTATAGCAAAAAGAGCTGTGTAACCAAAAGAATACCAGAAATTGGAATTATCATTTGTAAAAAGCTTAATATAATTTTCAAAACCTATGAAATTAGCGTTTCCTGAACCTTTCCAATCTGTTAATGAATAGTAGATACCTATAACTGTAGGAATTAGAACTACTATTGCAAAGGAAATCAAACATGGTGCAAGAAAAAGCCAAAAACCCAATTTGGAGCGTTTCATAATATTGTTTCCTCCATTTCTTAAAAAGCAAAAAGGGATGCGATAGACCTATCCACCGCACCCCTTTTAATAATTATTATAAATTTATTATGTCGGTTTATTGCTTCGTACTAATTATTTTTTAGCTTCTGCCCAGCCATCTTGAGCTGTTTTTACAACTTCGTCCCAAGTTTTTTCTCCAGAGATATATGCCTGAACTGCTGCACCGAATACATTCTGTCCCCAACCATCAGGTGTACCCTTGAATACTGCGTTAACTACCTTGCCAGAGGAGCTGAGGTCTACAACTGCCTTTGAAAGTGGGTCTGATGGTGCGAGGTCACCATAGTTATCAAATACTGGAATAAATCCAAAGCTATTTACAACTATATCCTTACCTTCATCACTCTGATAGAGCCAGTTAAGGAAATCTTTTGCAGCAGTCTTTTCAGCATCGCTTGCCTTAGCATTAACTGTCCAATATTGAGAAAGGATAGAAATCATAGCAGCATCTTGATTATCTCCACCGATAGGCATAGGAAGAAGTGTGAGATTTTTAGCTGTTTCTTCGTCAATCTTATTGATTTCATTGTATGCCCAGTTACCCTGCTGAATAACTGCAACCTTACCTGTTGAAATATCAGGGATAGCATTACCTGAATATGTATAGGTTACTGCACCCTTCTTATTGTCTGCAAACTCAGAATATTTGAGCATCATATCAGTATAATCTTTGTATGTATCAGCATATTTCATTTCGACTGTCTTTGAATTATATGCCTTGAATGGGTCGCCTTCAAATTCAGGAGTGAGGAAAATATTTTCTGCGTGGTCACCAAGAACCCATGTTTCTGCACCCTGAACGGCTGTTACAGCTTTAAGATTCTTACAGCTATCTACATTTGAAAGAGAACCGTCCTTGATTTTTGCATCAAGCTTTGAGAATGCGTCATCAAAATCCTTCATAGATTTAAGATTTGAAATATCAATGCCTGCATCGTCAAAAATCTTCTTGTTGGCAACAAGTCCAAGTCCCTCTGTTGAAACTGGTAAGCCATAGACCTTACCATCAACTGTCAGAAGGTCAAGAGAACCTTTTGTTGCGTGACTAACCCATGGTTGGTCGCTAAGGTCTTCAAGATAATCCTTATAAACTTCATATTCAGATGGACCAATAGCATTAAAAATAGTTGGCATTGTACCTGCGGACATATCTGCCTTAAGGACTGTGCCAATATCTGTGCCAGCACCGATTGACTGATATGTAATAGTTACATTTGGAGCTACACTCTTATATTTTTCGATAGCTTTTCCAAGCTGTTCATCAATTTCTGCCTTAAATTGCTTAATAGTAACAGTTACAGGCTCATTAGAAGATGACTTGGAATTTGTGCTACTTGCAGTTGAGCTTCCTCCTGTACTTGTACTATCACTTTTAGAAACGCTACATCCTGCCAGAGCTGCTGTGGAACAAATAGATGCTACGAGTAATGCTGCTAAGATTTTCTTTACTTTCATTGGTTTTTCTCTCCTTGTTAAAAAAATTTTTTGCAAGTAAAGTTTATTTTACTTTACCGCACCCATTGCTAAAATTATAGTTTATTTAAACTATAAAAGTCAATCTATTTAAAAATTTTTATATATTTTCTATGTTCAGAGCTAAAAAGCAAAGCGAAACTAATGCTTTTTCTCTGTTTTGCTGAAAAAATTTCTATTATTACTAAATAAAAAGTGCTTTATTTATGCAATTTGTTTAGCAAATGACATAAATATACTCAGAATATAGCAAGAATATATTTAATATAAACATATTTTATTATTTTGTTTTTTAAAAATTGCCATTATTTACATACGATATTTGACATAACCATTTTGAAATGCTATTATTTTATAAAATATTAAAGGAAGTGCATATATGATTATTGATATTCATACTCATATAGGTTTGGCATCAGATTTTAATTTATCTGAAGAAGATGTTTTATATTCTATGAAGGCTTATAATATTGATTATTCAATTATTTCAAACATTGATGCTGTTGAATACTACCCTGATTTAACAGAGATACCGATTGAAATGCAGAAATCACAGTTTGAATGTCTTAATGATTGTATTAAAATAGCAAGAAAAAATCCCAATAAATTAGGTGTGGCATTTTGGTTTAAACCACACACAGAAAGGCTCACTCAAGAAATTAAAGATACTGTAAAAGCTAATCTTGACATAATCAAAGCTCTAAAGCTTCACCCTTATTATAGTAAGACATCGACGGATAGTCCTGAAGTTGAAGAATATCTCCGTTTTGCAGAGGAACTTAATCTGCCTATAATAATCCATACTGGCGGCTGTAAGGAGGCAGAACCTATCACTGTATATAACGCAGCAAAGAAGTTTCCTAAGGTTAAGTTTATTATGGCTCATATGGGGCTTGGCAGTGATAATACAGAGGCTATAAAACTTATAAGCAGTTTACCAAATTTATATGGTGATACTGCGTGGGTACCAATTAAAAGTGCAATTTCTCTTATAAAGAATTCCTCATCAGAAAAGCTATTCTTTGGCAGCGACAATCCGATAGATGGTAAAGACACCTATCTCCATAATAAAACTGGCGACCGTAGTCTTTATCAGGAATATTTTAATGAACTTAAAGAACTTATTTCCGAGAATGACTACAATAATATTATGTATAAAAATGCGTTAAGGGTATTTAATCTTCCTTTCAATATAATATAACATATAACTTTCATAGCATAATATTTCAGAACAACCTGAAATATTATGCTATTTTCTTATATGAAAATATGAAATTATATATGCACCAGCTTGTAAATCTGTACATCTTGAAAATATAAAAACTGTACTTTTTAATAGGTGCAAACATATGTTATAATATAAAAGCTTTTTTAAAATAATATCAAATAAGAGGGTTAAATAATGAAAAGAATAGTAACAATTCAGGATATTTCTTGTATCGGTAAGTGTTCTCTTACAGTTGCACTTCCAATTATTTCGGCTATGGGTATAGAGACTGCAATAATTCCAACCGCTGTACTTTCAACACATACAATGTTTTCAGATTTTACATTCAAAGATTTAACAGACCAAATTCAGCCTATTTCCGACCATTGGAAGAAAGAAAACTTCAAGTTTGATGCAATATATACTGGTTATCTTGGTTCAGCAGAACAAACAAAACTTGTATGTGATTTCTTTGATAGATATAAGACAGATGACAACATTATCTTTGTTGACCCTGCAATGGCAGATAATGGCAAGCTATATCCTGCTTTTGATAATAATTTTGCAAAACTTATGGCTAATGTTTGTGCAAAGGCTGATATTATAGTTCCTAATCTTACAGAAGCTTGCCTGATGACTGACACGGAATATAAGACAGAGTATGATGAGCAGTATATTTTTGATATACTTCATAAACTTACCGCAATGGGTGCTAAGAAAGCTGCAATTACTGGTGCAAGCTATAACGGTAAATATGGCATTGTAGGATATGATAGCGAAAAAAATACTACTTTCTCATATTTCCACAAGAAGCTTCCTACAAGCTATCATGGGACGGGAGATGTATTTTCATCTGTATGCGTAGGTGCTCTAAACAATGGTTTATCACTTGATAAGGCAATCAAGATTGCCGCAGATTATACAGTTGAGTGTATACGCATTACAGCAGAAGAAAAAGGTGCCAATGCTTATGGAGTAAACTTTGAGCTTGCAATTCCATATTTACTCAGTCTTCTTAAAAATGAGAAATAATCTTTGTATGTTGATTTTTAACTTTTTGGGCGATATAATTAAAAAAATTCCATGTTATTCTTGATTTTTTTAATGAAAAATGTTATATTAGTGTTAATAAGTATAGACTAAAACACATATAATTAAGCTCGGAGGCAAATATTATGAAATGCCCTTTTTGTACCTATGCTGAAAGTAAAGTTATTGATTCTCGTCCGACAGATGAAGGCGAACGCATACGAAGAAGGAGAGAATGCTTAAAATGTGGCAAAAGATTTACAACCTATGAAGTTGTAGAAACATTGCCAATAGTTGTTGTCAAGAGTGATAATTCCCGCCAGCCATTTGATGGTGAAAAGCTTTTGAACGGCTTATTAAGGGCTTGTGCAAACAGACCTGTTTCTTTAGAAACACTTCAAGGTGTTGTAGATGATATTGAAGCTAAGCTTCAAAGTAGTCTTGACCGTGAAGTAAGCTCAAAATATATTGGAGAGCTTGCAATGGAAAAACTAAAAAGCATAGATGAGGTTTCATATGTCCGTTTTGCTTCTGTATATAGACAATTCAAAGATATAAATTCCTTTATGGAAGAGCTTTCAAAACTCTTAAAAGAAAAGTAATTCATTTTTTGAAATTTTAGAAGATATGACACTTATTTTTAAAGTGTAAACTGCCCCAAGTTGTACTGCCTGCACAACTTGGGGCAGTTTATTTCAGGAAAATGATATATTATACCTTTTTATACTTATTTATCTTCTAAGTACAGATTTTTGTATATATAATAAAAACTATGTTACTTTCAAGATGATTTTTTAATAAAATAACACTTAGTGCAAACTGTACTATTTTATTTGCACAATAAAAAAATATTTAATATTAATAGAGAATTTACAATATGTTAATTTACGAAATTTGAAAAATATAGTATTATTACATATAAACACATTTCTGATGTGTTTATTTGGAGTGATGATGTGTTTGGTTATTTAAAACCCGATAAGCCTGAACTTAAAATTCGTGAATATGAAGAATATAAAAGCGTGTATTGTGGGCTTTGTAAGTATCTTGGTAAATATTATGGGATAGTTTCTCGACTCACACTTAGCTATGATTGCACATTGATTGCAATGCTTATAATGTCACTTAGAAATGAAAGTATAAATTATTCAAAAAAACGCTGTGTTGTAAATCCACTGAAAAAATGTAATTTTTGTTTTTCAAGTGGTGAAAGTTACCATTTTGCAGGAGCTGTTTCTGTAATTATGACTTATTATAAGCTTGAAGATACTATTTATGACTCAGGCTTTTTCAAGGCGACAGCAGCAAGGTTTTTAAAGCTTATTTTTAAGAGAAGTCATAAAAAAGCTATCGCTGCTTATCCTGAAATTGAAGAAATTACAAAAAATATGATGTCAGAACAGCTTGAAATTGAAAAACATAAAAATAGCAGCATCGACTGTTCAGCAGACCCTACTGCAAAAGCTATATCAAGGTTGTGTTTGCTTTTTGCAAAAAACGATGATGAAAAAATCATTCTTAAAGAATTTGGATATTATATTGGAAGATGGATTTATCTTATGGACGCTGCTGATGACTATTTTGAAGATAAAGAGAAGAAATCTTTTAATCCTTTTGCAAGCCATTTTAGTAGTTATGATAAAATTTCTAATTTTGAAATTATGGATTATTGTAATTCCACACTTAATTTAACAGTTTCAATGGCGATTTCTGCGTTTAATCTTCTTGACTTAACAATATATAAACCGATTTTAGAAAATATAATAAATCGTGGTCTTGCATCGGCGCAGAAACAATGCTTATTTATTGATAAAAAGAAATATTTTGAAAGAAGTGATATAGATGAATGACCCATATAGTGTTCTTGGTCTTGATGGTAATGCTTCTGAAGAAGAAGTAAAAAAAGCTTACCGTGAGCTTGCAAAAAAATATCACCCTGATAATTATCAGGACGGACCTTTGGCAGACTATGCGTCTAAAAAAATGGCGGAAATAAATGAAGCTTATGACCAGATTATATCTGAGAAAAGAGCTGCTAAAAAAGGCGGAAATAATGAATATTATAATGCTGGGACAGCTCGTGCATCTTCAAACTATGCTGATGTAAGAAATCTTATAAATACAGGAAGATTTCAAGAAGCGGAGCAGATTCTTAATGGTATTCCTTTTGAGGGTCGTGATGCTGAATGGTACTTTCTGAATGGCGTTATTATGTCTAATAAAGGGTGGCTTGATGACGCTTATAATAGCTTTCAGACAGCTTGTCAGATGGATCCATCAAATAAAGAATATAATGCAGCATATAACCGTATGAAAAACCGTAGAAATGGTTCAAACGGTGGATATAACAGAGATGGTGGACCAGTTTTTTGCTGTACTCCTTGTGATATTTGTACAAGCCTTGTTTGTGCAGACTGTTTCTGCGATTGTTGCTGTAATTCATGCCATTAATGGAGGCAATTATGAAACAAAATAAAAAGCTAATCTTAAGCTCGATTGTAGCTGCACTTGCTTTGTTTCTTATGATAATTGCAGGAATTATGCCTATAGGCACATATGCAATACCAGTGCTTGCAAGCCTACTTTATATTGTTCTTGTGAAAGAAATAGGTTACGGTTGGGCAGTAATGGCATATGCAGTAACTTCTATTATGTCATTAATTCTTTGTGCTGATAAAGAAACCGCTATTAATTTTATACTTTTCTTTGGTTATTATCCTATCTTGGAAATGCAACTTAAAAAAATAAAGCTTTTAGTTCTTAGAATAATTGTTAAGCTAACAATTTTCAATGCAGCTATGATAGTGATATTTTATATAGCAACTTTTGTTCTTATGGTTCCTGCTTCAGCATATACAGTATTTGGATTGTATATTCCATGGATAATACTTGCAGTTGGTAATGTAGTATTTATTATCTATGATTACGCATTGACAGGTCTTACAAAACAATATGACAGATATTGGAGCAAGATTATCAAAAAGATTATTAAGTAATTATTCTTAATTTTAAAAACATAAAATATCATAACATTTCAAAAAATCTGAAATGTTATGATATTTTTTATGCAGAAAACTCTATTTTGATTTAAGTTAAATAACAATATTGTTAATATAATTTGAGTTCTATCTTCTTTGATTTGATAAATTAAAATAAATGGCTGTAGTCATAATTTTGCTTAATAATATGGATGTTTTCGGTAGAGCTTGTTCATTTACCTATTAGTTTTTTAAAAATTGCAATATTCATTATTTCAGGCTATGTATAGACATAAGAAATTATTTGTGATAAAATACAAAATATAATTAACTTTATTTTTATTATTATACAGTAATAAGCATATAAAAGATTAATTGATAGATATAGTTGATATTATTTAAATAGGAGCAGAAATAATATGCAAAAAAGAAACCGAAGGCTATTAAGTTCAAAGCTAAATAAATATATTATTCCAGGAATAATGATGTCATTAGCATTGCAGCTTGGAAATATTGTTGATACAATTTTTGTGAGTAATTTTATTGGCGTTGATGCTATGTCAGCTATTACAGCAAGCCTGCCAGTTGAAACAATAATTCAGCTTGTTGGATATTGTCTTGGTATAGGTGGTTCAATAGCGGTAGGAATAATGCTTGGCAAGCGTGATAAAGAAAGTGCATCAAAGCTTTTTTCGGCGACACTTATTGTGACTGTTTTAGTGGGTTTGATTTTTTCAGTTTCATCATTCTTTATTGCCGAACCTGTCGCTAAAATGCTTGTTCCTGGCAGTGATTTATTTTATTATACAAGGGATTATATTTTTATAAGCTTGCTTGGGGCTCCGATTATTGGTGTTGGATTGATGATGATAAGTTATCTTGGTGCAGAAAATCACCCTGAGCTTGCTTCCACTTATCTGATAGCCGCTAATGTTATAAATCTTGTATTAGATTACATATTCCTTAATTTTACACCAATGGGCATATCTGGTGCATCACTTTCTACTGTTCTCGGTTTCCTGATTGCAATGGTTGTTTTTATTTTCTATGTTCGTTCTGATAAGCGAAATATTAGCTTTGTATGGCTTAAATTTAAGGATTTTGCGATTATCAAAGAGGCAATTGTTACTGGCATACCAATGCTTGTTTTTATGGCAACAAGCTTTATAAAAGCACTGGGAATAAATATGATAATAATAAATCTTATTGGTGATGACGGCTTGGCAGTGTTTACTGTTTGTGATAATGTTCTTATGATAGTAGAAATGTTTGTCGGAGGCATTATAGGTGTTATTCCAAATGTAGCTGGTGTACTTTATGGCGAAAAAGATTATGTAGGATTGCGTGTTCTTTGCAACAAGATGCTTAAGTATAGCTATATAGTTCTTGCTGTAATATTTGTGCTTATTATGATATTCGCAGAGCAGATAGCTATAATGTTTGGTAGTGATGGTGGCGAACTTGGTGTACAAATGGTAAATTCATTGCGAATATTTGCATTTTGTGTTGCCCCATATCTTTGGAATAAATTTATGGTAAGCTATTATGAATCTATTGAAAAAACTTCAATCGCAAGTTTTGTTACTTTCCTTGAAAATGCACTTATAGTTTTGCCTACAACTCTTGCAGGGGTGCTTATATGGAAACAGATTGATGGAATCGGTATAGATGGTATTGCTGTTGGCTTTGTTATTTCTGAAATAATAACTGCTCTTGCTACTTATATTTTTAGAAAGATAAAATATAAAAAATCATCTTTCTATATAATTCCTAAAGAAAATCCTGGCATAAATCTTGATTTTTCAATTCAAAGTACAATGGACGAGGCACAGAAGGTTCATAGGGAAATTATGAGTTTTTGTTCTGAAAATAAAATTTCTAATAAGAAAGCAAATCTTGCAGCTGTTTGTGCTGAAGAAATGACAGTAAATATTATTAAGTTTGGTGGAAAATCTTCAAATTGGATTGATATTAACCTTTGCCTTGAGGACGATTTACTTCGTCTTAGAATAAGAGATAATGGTGTAAACTTTAATCCGCTTGATTATGAAAATGACAGTGATGAATTTGATATACACGGAATAGAACTTGTCAAGAAAATTTCTAAATCTATGAATTACATTCGTGCGATAGATATGAACAATACAATAATAACTTTTTAGGAGTGATTGAAAATGTCAGAAATAAATGAAACTAAGTTTGACTTTGAGTTTCAACCAGTAACTAAGCTTTTTGAGGAACAAGTAAGTCTTAATCCTAATAAAACGGCAGTCATAGCTGGTGATGAGAGTCTGACTTATACACAGCTCAATGAAAAAGTAAACAGGGTTGCAAATTCATTGCTTGAAAAGGGTGCGGGTCGTGAAAAAATCATAGGAGTTATGCTTGAGCGCTGTTGCGATTTCTATTCTGTAAGACAGGGAATTTTAAAGTCAGGTGGTGCCTTTGTTGTAGCAACTCCAGAATATCCTGATGACAGAGTAGAGTATATCTTTGAAGATTCAGAAGCAATGTTTGTTATTACAACAAAGGATATTGCCGAGAAACGCAAAGAACTTTTTTCAAAGCTTAAATGCGATATACTATTGCTTGATGAACTTCTTGAAAACGCAAATACTACAAACCCTGATGTAGATATAAAAGAACACGACCTCTGCTATTGTATATATACATCAGGTTCAACAGGAAAGCCCAAGGGTGTTATGATTGAACATATCAATCTTGCTAATTTTGTAAATCCAAATCCTAAAAATGGAGAAACTCTTGGCTTTGTAGAAAGAGGAAGTGTATGCCTTGCAATGGCTGCTATGACCTTTGATGTATCTATCATGGAAGAATTTATTTCACTTACAAATGGTCTTACCGTAGTTATAGCAAGTGATGAGGAAATTCTCAATCCGCTTATGCTTGGTGAACTCATCATAAAGAACAAAGTCGATATAATGGCAACTACTCCAACATATGTTTCAAATATAATCGACCTTCCACAGTTAAAGAAGGCTATATCACAGATAAAAGTATTCGACTTTGGTGCAGAGGCATTTCCACCTGCACTTTATGAAAAGATTCGTTCAGTAAATTCTGATGCTTATATTATGAATGGCTATGGCCCTACTGAAGCGACTATAAGCTGTACTATGAAGGTTATTGATAACAATAAAAAAATTACCATAGGTATACCTAATGCCAATGTAAAAGCTTATATTGTTGATAAGGATAATAAACTTTTGCCAGACGGTGAAAGCGGCGAGCTTGTTATTGCGGGTTTAGGAGTAGGCAGAGGATATGTTAAGCTTCCTGAGAAAACTTCAGCTGTATTTATCAAGATTAACGGTGAGAAAGCCTATAAAACAGGTGACCTTGCAAAGATAAATGAAGACGGCGAAATAGAATTTTTCGGAAGAATAGATAATCAGATTAAACTGCGTGGTCTGAGAATTGAATTAGGCGAAATTGAGGAAGTAATAAATAGCTTTGATGGTGTGCTTACAAGCATTACTGTGCCAGTTGATAATAAATATCTTTGTTGCTACTTTACGGCTGACCGCAAAATCAGCTCTGATGAACTTATAGATTATGCCTCTAAATCACTTGTACATTATATGGTGCCAGAGGTATTTATTCAGCTTGAAAAAATGCCAATGACCCAAAATGGAAAAATTGACAAAAAAGCTTTGCCAAAACCTCTTGCACAGCCAGAAAATCTCAAAGTACCTGAAACACAAATGCAGAAAAAGATTTTCGACATTGTTGCGAAGATTATCGGTAATGACTTTTTCGGAATTGATACAAGCTTTTATAGAGCAGGTTTGTCTTCTATTAGTGCAATGAAGCTTTGTGTCATTCTTTCTGATGAATTTGGTGTAACAATTAAAACAAGTGATATTCACGATAATAGTACTGTTGAAAAACTCGAAAGCTACATAAAGTTTGCACCAAAAATCAGAACCTACGAGAAACGAGATGTATATCCGCTCACAGGTTCACAGAAAGGTATATTTGCAGAGTGTAGCAAAAATCCAGATAGCACAATTTATAATATACCATTCCTTTTCAAGCTTGATTCGGAAGTTGATGTAGAAAAGCTATCGAATGCAATTACTGCTACTGTAAAAGCTCATTCTTACTTGCTTACAAGAGTATTTTTGAATGATAATGGCGAAATGGTGCAAAGCCCTTGTGATGAAGAATTTATACCAAAGATTATAAATCTCACCGATAAAGAGTTTGATTCTGTCAAAAATAATCTTGTTCGTCCATTTAAGCTTGAAAAAAGTCGTTTGTTCCGCTCTGAAATTTATGTAACCGAGGATAAAAAGTATCTTCTTACAGATTTCCACCATATTATTGCGGATGGAAATTCCTATGATATAATTTTTGCTGATATAAATAAATCCTATATTGGCGAAAAGCTTGAAAGTGAAACTTACACTGGTTTTGATGCTGCTCTCGATGAAGAACAGCAGATTAAGGACGGAAAATATAAAAAGGCTGAAAAGTATTTTGATAGTATTTTTGAAGGACTCGAAACAGAATCGCTTCCACTTCCTGATAATTCAAGTAAAAAGCCTAAAAAAGGCTATACAGAAAAGCATATAAGAATTTCAGAAAATAAAATCCTTGCCTATTGTGAAAAACTTGGTGTTACACCTAATACCTTATTTACAGGCTTATTTGGTATACTTATGGCGAAATACTCAAATTCTGATGATAGTCTTTTCGCTACAATTTATAACGGCAGAAATGATTCAAGGCTTGAAAATACAGTTTGTATGCTTGTTAAGACACTTCCAGTTTATTGTTCATTCGAGGATAAAACCAGCATACAATCATATATGAATGGTCTTTCTGAACAGCTTGTATCTTCAATGGCAAATGATATTTTCCCATTCTCGGATATTTGTGCTAAATATGGACTTAATTCAGACCTTGTTTTCGCATATCAGGCAGAGCTTAGCGATGATTACTCAATAGGCGATACTGTTGCAAATGGCGTTGACCTTTCACTTGATATGCCGAAGATGCCTTTGCTTATTCAGGTAAGAGATTATAATAACGAATATGTACTTACCGCTGAATATCGCAGTGATATGTATAGCAAGGATTTTGTTGATGAAATTCTTGAAGCATATGATGCAGCTATGTCATCTATGCTGAAATCGAAGTATATTTCTGAAATTTCTATTATTTCAGAAAATGCACTCGATAGAATAACAAAATTCAATAATACAGAGAACGAGTATGACAGACAAAAGACACTATCTGATATGTTTGATGATATTGCCATGGCTGTGCCAGATAATACAGCGGTTGTATTTAAAGATAGAAAATATACATATAAAGAACTTGATGAAATCAGCGACAGACTTGGAAAATATATCTCGTCAATGGGAATAGGCAAGGAAGATGTTGTAGCAATTCTTATTCCAAGATGTGAATTTATGGCTATTGCTCCGCTTGGCGTAATTAAAGCGGGAGCGGCATATCAACCGCTTGACCCAACATATCCTAAGGATAGACTTATGTATATGCTTGGTGATTCATCTGCAAAGCTTCTTATTGCAGACAGAGAGTTGTTGCCATTGGTTGATGGTTTTGAAGGTAAAGTGCTGTTTACTGATGAAATTATGCAGCTTGAGGACAGAGATATTGAGTTGAAAAAGCCTTGCCTGCATGATTTGTTTATTCTCTTATATACATCAGGTTCGACTGGTGTGCCAAAGGGCTGTATGCTCGAATACGGCAATATTACAGCTTTCTGTCATTGGTATAAAAAATATTATGAAATAGATTTTGAATCAAAATTGGCCGCATATGCTTCGTTCGGTTTTGATGCGTCTATGATGGATATTTATGGTGCTTTGGCAAATGGTGCGGAACTTCATATCATTCCAGAGGAAATCCGTCTTGACCTTATCGCACTTAACAATTATTTTGAATCGAATTGTATTACACACACCTTTATGACAACTCAGGTTGGCAGACAGTTTGCAATGGGAATTGATTGCAAGAGTCTGAAGTATCTGTCAGTAGGCGGAGAAAAGCTCGTACCTTGTGAGCCACCTAAGAACTTCAAATTTATAAACGGTTATGGCCCAACAGAAAATACAATTTTCACAACTGTATTTGAAGTAGATAAATATTATAATAATGTTCCGATAGGCAGGGCTCTTGATAATGTAAAGCTTTATATCTCGGATAAATTCGGTCATATGTTGCCCTGTGGTGCTTGTGGAGAACTGATGATAGCTGGTTATCAGGTTTCAAGAGGTTACTTGAATAAGCCTGAAAAGACCGCAGAAGTTTATACAAAAAATATTTATGATGATACAGAGGGATATGAAATAATGTATCATTCAGGAGATATTGCAAGATATCTTCCTGACGGAAATATTCAGATAATCGGCAGAAAAGACGCTCAGGTTAAAATCAGAGGTTTTAGAATAGAACTTTCTGAGGTTGAAGAAGTCATAAGAAGATATAAGGGCATAAAAGATGCAACAGTAGTTGCGTTTGATGAACCAGCAGGTGGAAAGTATATCGCTGCATATATTGTATCTGACAGCAAGATTGATATAAATTCTCTTAATGACTTCATAAAAGAAACAAAGCCACCTTATATGGTTCCTGCTGTTACTATGCAGATTGATAAAATACCTCTCAATCAGAACCAAAAGGTCAATAAAAAGGAACTTCCAAAGCCTGAGAAAAAGGCGGAAGAAATTATTAAGCCGGAAAATGAGATTCAGCAAAAAATATTTGATTGTGTTGCAGATGCACTTGGTCATACTTCGTTTGGTATAACATCAGATATTTATTATTCAGGACTTACTTCGATCAGTGCGATAAGATTGAATATATTGCTTTCAAAAGCCTTTGATATAGTAATCAAAACTTCAGATATAAAGAATAATCCTACTGTTCAAAAGCTTGAAAAGTTCATTGGAAATGCAGGAAAGAGCAAAAAGAGAGAAGTGCGTGAAGTTTATCCGCTCACGAATACTCAAGAGGGTATTTTTATTGAGTGTACTGCAAATATGGGTACAACAATTTATAATATTCCTTATCTATTAAAGCTTGGTAAGGGCGTTGAGCTTGAAAAGCTTGCTAAGGCTATTGACAAAACAGTTGAGGTTCACCCATATTTGAAAACTCGTCTTTTTATGGACGATGACGGAAATGTTATGCAAAAGCGAGATGACAGTCTTAGCTATAAAACTCCGATAATTGACGGAATGAATAGGTCAACACTTGTCCGTACTTATATGCTCTTTAATGAACAGCTTTTCAGATTTGAGCTTTATAGAACAGTTGGCGGAAATTATCTTTTCCTTGATATTCACCATATTATTGCCGATGGTACTTCGCTTGCAATCATAATAAACGACATAAACAGAGCCTATGCAGGTGAAAACCTTGAAGCAGAAAAATATACGTCTTATGACCTCGCACTTGATAACAGTGACGCTTTGAAGAGTGATGTATATAAAAATGCAGAGAATTATTATAAATCTGTGTTTGAAAATGCGGGTGGCAGTATAAATTTCTATCCAGATAAAGAGGGTTCTGTCCCTACGGCAGATAATTTCAGAAAGGAAGTTTCTGAAATTTCAGTTCAGACAGTAAAAGATTTCTGCAAAAAGAACGGAATTACTGAAAATGTATTCTTTATTTCTGCATTTGGTCTTGTACTCGGAAAGTATAATTTTAAGGATAAATCTGTTTTCACTACTATTTATCATGGCAGAAATGATTCCAGACTTTCTGAAACTGTTGGTATGCTCGTAAAGACATTGCCTGTTTACTGCGATTTTTCAGGAAGTACAAAGGATTATCTTACAGGTGTTCAAGAACAGCTTATCGGTTCAATGAATAATGATATTTATCCTTTCTCACAGATAAGTAGAGAGTTTAATATCAAGGCTGATGCTATGATTGTTTATCAAGGAGATAATTTTGAGTTTGATACAATCGGCGGCGAATTTGCAAGTGAAGAACCTGTACAGCTTAATGCCGCAAAAGCACCTGTTTCTGTAAGTATCTGTATCGAAAGAAGTAAGTTTATATTTGAGATTGAATACAGAAGTGATATGTATTGTGAGGAAACTATCAAATATCTTGCAGATAACCTTGCGATTTCAGCAAAGGGACTTCTCAGAGCATCTGAGCCAAAAGATATAAAGCTTATGTTTGAAGAAGAAACAAAGATGATTGATAATCCTGAGCATATAGGCAAAACCTTTGTTGATTTATTCAAGGAAACAGTCGCAAAATATCCTGACAGACCTGCTGTAAGAGATAAATTTGGGGAACTTACATATAGAGAGCTTGACAAAATGTCAGATTATGTCGCACAAAAACTTACTGAAAATGGTTTTGGCAGAGAAAAGGTAACAGGTATCCTTTGTGGAAGAACAAAAGATTTCACTGTTGGATATATTGGTGCGATGAAAGCTGGCGGAGCATATGTTCCACTTGACCCAGAGTATCCACAGAGCAGAATTGAATATATGCTTAAAGATTCTGGAGCAGAAAATCTTATTGTAGTAAGCAAATATCGTGAACTTGTAAGCTTCTATGATAAGAATATAATTTATCTTGATGATGTTGCTGAGAAATCCGAAAACTTTGAGCTTTCTTTAGAGCTTACGCCTCCAACTCCTGAAAATCTTGCGTATATGATTTATACATCAGGCTCAACAGGCAAGCCGAAGGGCGTTATGCTTGAACATAGAAATCTGCTTAATCTTATTGAATATATTACTACTTCAAGAAAATTAACTGCTGATGATGTTGCTGCGGAATTTGCAAGCTTCTGCTTTGATGCATCTGTATTTGATTTATTTGCACCGCTGACTGTTGGTGCAGTTCTGTATATTTTCCCAGAGGATATAAGAAAAGACGCTATTGCGGTTTGCAAGTGCATAAAAGATGAAAAATTAACAACTGCAACCTTCCCGACACAGATGGGCGAATTGGTCACAGAATTGCTTGATGACGCTCCAAACCTTAGATTTGTAACGCTTGGCGGTGAGAAGTTCAAATATTACCGTAACCGTACTTATCAGATGGTAAATGGTTATGGGCCAACAGAAAATACAGTTTCATCAACAGAATTTTTCGTTGATAAGCAATATGATAATATACCAATAGGAAAATCACAGCTTAATGTTCGCAGCTATATTCTTGATAAGGATTTGAACAGACTTCCTGTCGGTGCTTCCGGAGAGCTTTGCCATTCAGGCAGACAGATTTCAAGAGGTTATCATAATCTCCCAGAAAAAACATCAGCTGTTTTTGTAGAAAATCCATTTTCGTTATGTGATGATGATAAGCGTCTTTATAGAACTGGCGATATGGTTCGTATGAAGGGCGACGGAAACATTGAGTATATTGGTAGAATTGATTCTCAGGTAAAAATCAGAGGTTATCGTATAGAGCTTAGCGAAATCGAAGGTGCAATGCTCAAGAATGAACTTGTAAAGAGTTCAGCGGTTAAAGTTATTGAAAAGAGCGGAAATAAATATATCACCGCTTACTATACGGGCAAAAATATACCTGATGAAAGCTTTAAGAAATTCCTTGAACCTTTGATTCCTGATTATATGATGCCATCGTTCTTTGTCCATATTGATGAAATGCCTATAACTCCCGGTGGAAAGATTGATAAAAAGGCTCTGCCATCACCTGATATAAATATAGTTAGAGATAATTATGAAGCTCCTGTAACTGCTTTGCAGACAGAGCTTTGCAAAATTTTTGAAAAGTCGCTTGGTATTGAGGGTGTAGGCATAAATGATAATTTCTTTGAATTGGGTGGTTCATCGCTGACAGCATCAAAGGTCGCTATAATGTGCCTTTCAAAGAATATTTCTATCGTATATGCTGATATATTCAAATATCCTACTGTTCGTGAACTTGCAGACCTTGCCGATAATAATGAACCAGAAGAAGCTGTAAGTAATAATGAATTTTCGCTCTATAATTATAATAGAATCCAGAGTGTTATTAGTGGTAACACCATTGAAAATGTAGATATGATAACAAAAGAAAAGCTTGGCGATATTATGCTTACAGGTGCAACTGGTTTCTTGGGAATACATATACTTAAAGCGTATATTGACAATTACGACGGCAAGGTATATTGTCTTGTAAGAAAAGGAAGTTATGAATCTCCTGAAAAACGAATGATGAATATGCTTATGTATTACTTTGATAATCCTTGTAAAGAGATGTTTGAGGAACGCATAGTTTGCGTAGATGGAGATATAACTTCAAAAGAACAGGTTGATTCTCTTTCAGAATATAAGTTTGATACACTTATCAACTGTGCGGCTTGTGTTAAACATTTTGCATCTGATGATGTCCTTGAAAAAATAAATGTACAGGGCGTTGAAAATCTCATAGAGCTTTGCAAAAATAACGGACGCAGATTGATTCAAATTTCTACTGTATCTGTTGGAGGAGAGGGCTCAGACGGAACTCCTCCAATGTCAAGACTTTTCTGTGAGAACGATTTGTATATCGGTCAGAGTATCACAAATGAATATATCCGAACAAAATTCCTTGCTGAAAGAGCTGTACTTGAGGCTGTTTCAAGTGGTTTGGACGGAAAGATTATTCGTGTTGGTAATCTTATGAGTAGAAATTCTGATGGAGAATTCCAGATTAACTTTATCACAAATGGCTTCCTCAGAAGCTTGAAGGGCTATAAGGCTGTTGGAAAGTTCCCAATGGGCAGTATGCACGAAAGTGCGGAATTCTCGCCGATTGATTCTACTGCACTTTCCGTCTTGAAGCTTGCACAAACCGATAGAAGATTTACAGTATTCCACGCTTGCAATAGTCACCGCATATTTATGTCAGATTTGATTTACGCAATGTGTAACTATGGCTTTAAGATTGACATTGTAAGAGATGAAGATTTTGAAGCTGCGGTAAAGAATTTTGCAAAAAACAGTGATAACTCTGATGCTGTTTCAGGACTTATTGCTTATACATCTCATAATGAAAATGAAATTTATACATTAGATTATAGCAATAGCTTCACTTCACAAGTTCTTTACAGGCTCGGTTATAAGTGGCCTGTCACAGATGACAAATATCTTGCAAGTGCAATAGAGGCACTCGATAAACTTGCATTTTTTGATTAATTTTTGGAGGTTATTAAAATGGAGATTATTAACAATATAGATGGAAATAAAGCAACAATGGAAATCATAGGCTGGCTTGATACACAAACAGCACCTCAGCTCGGAGAGGAACTTTCTAAATTGAGTGATGATATTACAAGCCTTGTATTTGATTTTGCAAAGCTTGAATACATTTCCTCGGCTGGTTTGCGTCAGGTAGTTTCAGCCTATAAAAAGATGTCTTGTAAAGATGGGTTTAAGATTATAAATGTATCTGATGAAGTGTTTGATGTTTTTAAGCTGACTGGATTTGACCAGAAAATTAACATTGAAAAATGAAAAATTCTTTATTAAGAAGAATAGTTGTTTGTATCTTGGTTGTATTTTTAGTTGCTATTGTTATTTTTGGCTCGCTTAGTTGTTTCGATAATATTCGGCGAACCACAAGTCTGACAGGAAATATTGTTAAAAGTGCTTCGTATATCGTATCTCAGATTGCAAGTGATTATGATATGGAAAATTTGATTAATAATCCATCATCTAAGAAATATAATTATCTAAAATCAAGCCTTAGAAGTATATGTATAGGTGAGGGCTTGGAATATATATTTATATATATTCCTGACACGAAAAATAATCAAATCAAATATGTTATGGTTGTTGCGGCTGATGATGAAAAAAATAACGAAGTATCGGAAGATAGAAAAGCTGGTACAGTTATAGAACATAAGCTTTTTGATGCAGAAGTACAAACATGGAATAGTGGAGAATCAACTATCTATGAATATAGCAACGAAAAATATGGTAGATTTATGTCGTCGTATAATTGTATTTACGATAAAAATAATAAGCCTGTTGCTCTTGTATGTGCAGATTATTCACTTGAAAAAATCTATACAGAAATCATATCTGAAATAGTTATCAAGATGTCAATCGTTATTGTTGCACTTTTTGCTATGTTTGCTTTGATGGCATTGTTTATAAAAAAGAAAATATATAACCCTATAACTATGGTATTTATGAGCATGAAGGATTATATTTCCGATAAAAAAGCAGGCAAAAAGGCTTTTGAGCCAATAAATCCTGAAACAAATGACGAAATTCAGCTTATCGCAGACTTTTTCAATGAAATGGTTGTCGATATTGATAGCTATGTTGATAAGATAAAAACTCTTGCAGAGGAACAGGCAAGGGCTGGAACAGAACTTGATGTTGCAAGGCGGATTCAGTATGGTATCATATCTAAAGAAAAAAATATCTGTATGTCTGATAACTTTATGGTATCGGCAAGAATGAAATCTGCCAAGCAGGTTGGTGGAGATTTCTATGATAGCTTTTTGCTAAAAAACGGAAATATATGTACAGTTATCGGAGATGTTTCTGGTAAAGGTGTAGCCGCATCGTTGTTTATGGTTTTTGTGAAAACACTCATAAGAGAAAAACTCATAGATATTTCAGATGTTTCAGACGCTATTAAATCAGCAAATCTTGAAATCTGCGAATCTAATCCAGAAGAAATGTTTGTAACAGCATTTATTGCGATTTTTGATAGTGAATCTGATAAATTTCATTATATAAATGCAGGTCACAATAAACCAGTTATAATCAAAAACGGAAAGGCAGAATTTCTTGAATGCTCACCTTGTATGGCACTTGGAGTGTTTGATGATTCTGAATATAAGCAGTGTATTTGCGATTTCTCAAATGGGGATATTCTCTATCTTTATACTGACGGTGTAACCGAGGCTGTTAATGCAGATAAAGAATTTTTTAGTGAAAAAAGACTTTTAGGAGTTTGTAACAACACTGAATATACAGCAAATAGTTTATGTCAGAATATAAGTAGCTCTTTAGAAAGCTTTATAAATGGGGGAGAGCAGTTCGATGATATAACAATGCTTGCGGTGAAACGCCAAGATAAATCTTTAAAATTACAATGTGAACTTTCTGAGTTAGAAAAAATACAGCAATATATATTTAAGCTTGATATAGCAGATAAACTTAAAAAGAAAATTTTTCTTGCTTGTGATGAGGTTTTCTCTAATATTGTAAATTATTCAGGTGCAGATTTAATATTTGTTTCATACAACAAAAAAGCTGATAAAATAAGCATTATTTTCCGAGATAATGGAAAGAAGTTCGATTATCTTGAGGATAGGCCAAAGAAAGATTTTGACGATTTTGATGATGGTGGAATGGGAATAATGATTGTTAAAAAAATTTGCACGAATATAGTCTATAACTACATTAATAGTGAAAATATTCTTGAACTTATTTTTACTGATAATCAAAATAATTAAAAATTTAATATAGGACAATAATCAAGCCCTAGACTAAATTTAAGTCTGGGGTTTGATAACTTTAGATAAAGAGTTTTATACTATTTAAGCGATTTTGAAAAGGCTTGGGCGAAACTTTTAGCTTCTATTGAATATAGAATAAAATTTTTACAAAATGGGGTGTATTGTTATACATATAAGTAAAGAAACTAAACTCTCAGATTTACTTTGTGTTATTCTTGTGTTGATGACAGGTTTTGTCAGACTGTTTCGTGATAACTTTAAATCTATTTCAAGCAATATAATTATTTTTTTGCTCTTTGTATTTTCTGCATTTATTTGGATTAGCCAGATTAAAAGACGAATTATTCATCCTAAAGTACAGAAATATCTTGTCGCCACAGGCTATATGGTTATATTGCTTATATTTGTAAGAACTGTTAAGTTTGTATTTTTTCCAGATGGGCATATAGCTTGTCGATTTATATGGTATTTTTATTATGCTCCACAAACCTTTATGGCTTTGTTTATGTTTTTGGCTGTGCTTCATATTGGAAAAAGTCAAAATCAGACAATTAGTAAGTGGTGGAGGCTTTTATATATCCCTGCAACTTTAATTGTGCTTTTTGTTCTGACAAATGATTTTCACCAGCTTGCTTTTAAGTTTATAGATGGCTTTGATAATTGGAATAAATATACTCATGGCATAGGATATAATTTAGCGATTTTATGGGTGATTATATTATTTTTAGCAATACTTATTATTTCACTTTCACGCTGTGCGGTTTCAGATTACAGAAAAAATATATGGAAACCTCTTGTACCGCTCTTGGTTGGAATGATATATATAATTATATTCTTTATAGATTCAAATAATATATTTATGCAACTTTTTAAAACAACAGAAATTATATGCTTTATTTTTCCTGCATATATAGAGAGTCTTATTCTTGCGCAACTCTTTCCATCTAATGATAACTATGAAGCATTATGGTCTGCATCTAATCTTAGTGGAGGCATTATATCTTTAAAGGGTGATATTTGTTGTCGCTCAAAGAAATGTGTTTCGGTGACATTAGAGCAGATTATTAAAGCAGAGCATGAAAATGTTCCGCTGAATGATGGAAATATTATCTTGAAAAGTCACGCAATAAATGGCGGATATGGATATTGGGTTAGAGATATTTCAGATATTAATAAAATCACTGATGAGCTTGAAAATTTAGGAGATTTGCTTATGCAAGAGCAAATTATGCTTGAAAAAGAAAATAGGATTAGCGAAGAGAAAGCAAAAATCGAACAGCAAACTATGATTTATAATGAGATAGCTAAAAGTTCACAAAACCAGATAGAAAAGCTCAAGGGACTTTTAGAAAATCCTCCTGAAAATGAAAAAGATTTTGAAACGATTATGAAGTATATAGCTATTTTAAATGCATATATAAAACGACACTCAAATATGGTTTTATATTTGCATAGAAAGTCTTGCTTTAATAGTGATGAATTACGCTATGCAATTTCAGAATCCTTAGAATATGTACAGCTTTATGGGATTACTGCATATGGTAATTATCAAGGCGAAAAAACTGTATCTGGAAAATATGTTTTGCTTGCATATGAAATATTTGAAGCGGCTATCGAATCCGCAATTCCAGGTGCTGATGCAGTTATGGTCAATTTAGAAATGGCAGATATGATTAAGCTTTCTATTGAAATAAACTCGCCAAGAGAATATTTTCCTGAAGATTATCGCCTTGATGATATAGTGAAATCGAGTGGAAGATTAGAAGTTGAGATAGACGAGGAATCTGAGTATATTATTTTAAATCTTCCGATAGGAGAATCTATATGATAGCTTATAGTGAAGTTTCTATTGTTCTACATAGTGTATATGCTTGTTTTGCACTTTTGATTATGACAATAGCCATTTATCTTGTTGTTAATGTCATTATATTAAATATGTCGATAGGGAACCGAATTTTTTCAATATTTCTTACTTTAGTATGTGTGTTCGTGCTTTTAGGAATTTCTGATAGCAAATATATGGGAAATGAACCCTCCATTTTTGCAAGGATTATAGGCAGTATGCCAGCTTTATTTATAGCAATAATACTGGTTTTTCTTGTTATTACTGAAATAATTCTTTATATACATTTAAAAAATAGGAAAAAAAATATGCTTACAGCAAATGCAGTAAAAGAAACTTTAGATGCCTTGCCTGATGGAGTTTGCTTTTCTGAAAAAAATGGTATGTTGCTTTTGGTAAATAGAAAAATGGATATACTTTGTGAAAAAATGTTTGGTACGGGCATTATGAATAGCAAACAATTACTTGATGATATAAAGACAAAGCAATTAAAGAATAATACTGAACTTATATGTACTGAACCGAATGTTACAGTTAAAACCTCTGATGGCGAGATTTGGAATTTTCGTCAAAGAGAAATAATAGTAGATGGTTCAGAAATTATAGAGCTTATTGCGTATAATATTACTAAACAGTATAACCTTAATTTAGAATTAAAAGAAAATAATAGTCGTATGGACATTATTTGTAAGCGTTTGGGGGAATTTAGCGAGAATGTTACGCAACTTACACATGAAAAAGAAATACTCAATGCAATAATAAGCGTACATAATAATTTAGGTAAGGCATTGCTTATGTTTCGCTCATATCTTGCCAAGCCAAATAATCAAAAAGATAGAAATAAGCTTCTTTTCTTATGGCGTTCTAATATGGCAGTGCTTAATACTGAAATATCTCCAGAGGATCCAGAAAAAAATTGGAAATTACTCCTACAATCTACAGCTAATATGGGAGTAGACATTATTCAAAGGGGAAAACTTTCTGACAAAAGAGAAATAAATGATGTTTTAATGACAGCTTTACAAGTTTGCTTAACAAATACAATTAGTCATGCAAAGGGAAACAAGCTTTATGTGAGATTTTATAAATCAAGTATGTCATTTAGAGCAGAGTTTACTAATAATGGTATTCCGCCAATATATAAGGTTAAAGAGGGAGGCGGTCTTCAAAATCTAAGAAATATAGTAGAAAACGAAGGTGGCATTATGACCATAGAAAGCTTTCCAAAGTTTAAGCTTATGCTCAAATTTCCAGATAAGGAGGAAAAATTATGTCTGAAGTAAGGGTAATGATTGTTGATGATTCCCGTGTTGCACAGGATTTATTTACATTATATATAAATAACAGTGAAAAATACGAGCTTGTAAGAACAGAGAAATCTGCCGATTTTGCAGAAAGATTTTCAAGAGCAGAACTGATTGATTTAATACTTATGGATATTTTAATGGATAAAGGAGCGAATGGCTTAATTGCAGCTGAAAAGATTAAATCCATATGTCCAGAAATCAAGATTATTGCTGTCACATCTATGGTAGATGGAGAATTATTGAAAAGAGCGAGGAAAATTGGAATAGAAAGCTTTTGGTTCAAAGAAGTTTCTAAGGAAACAATACTTGAGGTTATGGATAGAACTATGGCAGGAGAATCGGTTTATCCTGATTGTGTTCCCAAGCATAATAAAAAAATAAATCACGCTTTTAGTGATGAACTTACAGAAGGTGAACTAAAGGTTTTAAGACTTATGACTGCCGGAATGTCAAATTCAAAGATTGCCAAAAAACTTGGAATATCGGAAAGTACAGTAAAAAATCACATACATAATATGTTAGAGAAAACAGGCTGTGAAAATCGCACTATACTCGCAATAGAGGCTCGTGTCAGCGGAATAGCTGTAAATATAGATTGAGATAAGAATATAAATTTAAATATACATCTTTTGTTTATATAAAACTAGAGATAATTGTAAATATAAATAAAAAGTGTATGTATTATAGTAAATAATTGTAAATATTACTAATTGAAAAAAGTAAAAAAATATTTTATAATAAACTTCGTAATATGATCATATAACTAAATTCAACATAAGGAGTAATCTATAATGAAAAAATCAAGAAAAACAATATCGCTTATATTGGCAGCTGTATCTCTATTGTCTGTTTGTAGTTTTGCAGGTTGTAGTGATAATGGTAACAGTTACATATGGAGATGTACAAAAAACAGCGATTCATATATACAAGGAAATAAAAATTCAATTTCTTCATCAAGTGGAAGTGTTCAACTTAATAATTTTTATTTTCCAAAGTTTGGTTTTATAGTAACTGGTGATGCTAATTATAAAAAAAATAATAACAAATTCACAAGTCTTAAGGTAATAAATGGTTCTTACAAAAACCAAGATTTAGCAAGAGTATTAAACATTACTTCCAATTCTCAATGCTCTGAGATATATGTAAAGTATGGTAAAAATAGCTATATATACAAATAATTGTATTATATAATCAAATTAAAAAGTCGGAATATCATTTTCCGGCTTTTTAGTTTAAGAAAGGAAATTTTATGAAACGAAAAATAATTTTATTTTTTACAGCAATTATAACAGTTTTGATGATTACAGCCTGTTCAGGAGGAGTTGATAACGCAAAGCAAGGTAAATATTATCTTAACGGTGATACAAGTAAATATTATATAGTAATAGGCGAAAACAATACTATGGGTTTTTATAACTTTGATTTTTCAGAAATGGAAAAAGTAGTATACGAAGACTTTATTATCAGTTTTACTAATGTTAGCCGTGAACAAGAGGACAGTGCTGCTCTTACAGAAAAAGAAGAGCAGGAAATCCGTGACAAAATAGACCTTGATAGTCAGTTTCTTGATAAAATGAACGAATATACCATTGAAAAAGAAGATGGTGCATTGGGATTGTATATACCTGTAAATAATACAGAACTATTTATGTATGTGCAGTATTATCCATCAAATGATAATATAGTATTTAATAAATTTACCTATAAGCTGAAAGAGTGATGCTATGAAAACAATTATTAAAGCAGAAAATATTTGCAAGACTTTCGGTTCAGGTGATGCAGAATGTAAAGCACTTGACGACATATCGCTTGAAATAAAAGAGGGTGAATTTGTCAGTATAGTTGGGCGTTCTGGAAGTGGAAAATCTACATTTATGCATCTTTGCGGTGGACTTGATAAACCTGATAGCGGAAAAATAACTGTAAATGGAACGGTTATTACAGATTTAAATGCAAATAAATTAGCTGATTTCAGATGTAAAAATACAGGTTTTGTATTTCAGGCATTCCATCTTGAACCTAAGTATACGGTATTTGACAATATTTCAGTTCCGCTTTTAATTTCCAATACACCAAAAAAGGAAATTAAAGAAAAAGTAAATAGTGTTCTTGAACAGGTAGGTTTGACCGATAAGATAAAGGTAAAAACGGCAAAGCTTTCTGGCGGAGAGAAACAGCGTATTGCCATTGCACGAGCTATTATAAATAATTCACCTATAATTTTTGCTGATGAACCGTGCGGAAATCTGGATAGTACAAATTCTGATATAATAATGACAATGTTTGAAAAACTTAATTCTGAGGGAAAAACCATAATTCTCGTTACTCATAATATGGCTGATGCTAAACGCACAAAACGAATAATCACCTTTAAGGACGGTAAAAAGATAGATGACAAAACTAACTAATCTTATGAAATCCGTATGGCTTGAGCTTAAATCCGAAAAAATATATGTATTTCTTGGTGCGTTACTTCTGACAGCTATACTTGCGTCGGCAGTCTTTATTGCATTTATTTCAAATAATATTATGTCGGTATTTATATCTTATGCGAATAGTATATGCCCTAATGGAATTGCCGTTCAGATTAAAGGACTTACTTATGACAGCGTTGATATGCTGAATGATGTAAATCTTAAAGAGATTTATGTTGATTCACCTATTGTCGTTGAGCCTAATATGTTTTATTTTGGTAACCAATCGCTTGATGAATGTTTTATAGAAGCTTATTACTTCATAGATGAGAATAATAATATATTAGATGGCAAGGGCTATTCCACTAAAAGCAATGTGTCATCAGACGAAAAAATTCCCGTATGGATTTCAGAAGATATAAGCAAAAAATACAATATTAAGCTTGGCGACCAAATAAGACAAGCTGTTTCGGACGAAGTCGATTTTTATTATTATGTTGAGGGAATATATAGCAACAGTGAATTTATGGAAAGCGATATAGGCATACCTTTTACAGCATATTATCAGGCTATGTCGTGCATTGGAAGATTTATTGACCATGATATTTTTGGAATTGTTTCTGATGCAAAGGATTACAGTTCAATATGTACACAGGTATCTCATAAGGGACTTGTGACTTATTCTTCATTCGATGATGTTTTTAATGTTCTGAATATGTTAAGAGGCTTATTTTTTATTTTAAGCCTTTTTGTTACAATAATTGCGGCAATAACATTTTCAAATATATGTAGTGTTATTATAAAGCATAGAATTAAACATATTATGCTTGAAAAAATTCTTGGACGAAAAAATCGTGAAATAATGTTTATATATGGATTTATTATCGAACTGACTATAATTATATCATTGATTTTCGCAACGATTACGGTTGTATGTTTGCAAGGCTATGCAGAAACAGTTATTACAAATACTTTTGGAATAAAAATTGTAAATCTTACTGGCATTTTGGCTTATCTGCCGATTGCATTTATTTTGTGCAATGTAGTTCTTATCCGAAGCTTTGTAAATATTTTTAAGGTTACAAGGCGGACTGATATTATTTCTATCTTTGAGGACAGGGAGTGATTTTATAAATATAAAAAATTGCATTTGTCTTGCACTGAAAAATATAAGAACAGCATATAAAACAACAATCAAAGTTATTTCCGCATTTACTGTTGCAACAGTATGTATAATTTGTTTTTTCAGCTACATATTATCTGTAAATTCACAAATTGACGATATGACAAATAATATGGCATCATATAATTATATTGGTACAAGTGACTTTAATTCTATTTCAAAAATTATCGGAACTCATAAAAACATTACAGAGGTAAAACAAATATCTCAAGTACAGCTTGATGATGATATTATATCAATGGATATTGATAATGTTATTATGAAAATAGGTAATAATGCTTTTAAGGGAATAAACGATTATTCAAATTATTTTCAGGTTGATTTTTCTTACGCTACGCCTAAAAGTGTATATTCGGTCTGTTTTAATATAGATGCATATAATGACGACTATTCAGTTTTTACGGTAAGTGATGTAAAGGAATTTAATTCGAAATTTGACAAAAGTAATTATATACTTTGTGGAAATATGATAAATGCCCCAAAACAATTTGTAATAAGCGATTATATGCTTGAACATTTCGGAGTTTTAAAAGAAAATTTTAATAAACTTATCGGAAAACAAATCTCATTTTACATAAAAAATACTGAAAACCCAATTATAGAAAATTACATTTTAGTTGGAATAATAGATTCTGATATATTTTATACTTCTTGCAACCGTGAAAATGCACAGATTATAATATCAGATAAGAATACAGAACAGAAATATGATAATGAAAATCATTATGTACGCTATTACACTAGCAACTTCCGTAATACAAGTAAGCTTTCAGTAGCATTTTCAAATGAAAATATATCCTATGATTTTAATCCATATGTAAATAATTATGACAGCATAGAAAAACAGCAATCTATTGCTTATGATTTAATATATGTTGTTATTATATTTTTGATTACAGCACTATCAATAAGCATTATAACCGTTATGTATTTTTATAATACAGAAAAAACGAAATATTCAGCAATGATGCTTGCAATAGGTTTGAATCAAAGAAAACTTTTCTTTATGCAGATATTTGAAGTTATAATTGATGGAATTTTTGCAATGTTAATAGGAGGTATATTGTCTGCTGTACTTGTGGCACTATTTAATTTATACTTTTCAAATACAATAGGTATTGTTTTGGTATTCGGCACTATAAGACTTATAGTTCTTTCATTAATTGTTTTGACATATATTATAGTTTTGTCTTTAGTTGTTTCGCTTATAAATCTTGTTAAATTCAGAAAATATACCCTATCAGAAATACTAAAGTAATATTTTTAATAGGTACTATATAAAATTCAAAAATTTATATTTAAATAAGGGGAAATTTTATATCAATACCAATAAATATAATTTTAAATATAGATCTTTCGATTCATGCAGTAAGCATAAATAACTGTTATAATAATACCATAAACAACACTATTGTTTAAAATTCGGTTTTAGAAGGGTGGCGTTTTCAATGATATCATTTTTTTACACACCTTAGCTCAAATAAGAGAAATAAAAAAATTGAGCGTATTCCGGAAAATCTTATTGGTGTATATATATCATGCAATCATATGTGCTATACTAGTTGCTATATATTTTCGCTTGATAAGCAGGAAGACCAAGTCTGGGTATTTTCAGCACAATGTGCCATTCAATCGAATGATTTTACAAGAATAGAAATTGATAATTGCTGTGTAGAAGATTCTGATATTAAAGCGCTATTCGAAATTCTGAAAAAGAAAAATGACAAAGGCAAAACTTTACTTGAATTTGTAAGAGATTATAAATCTTGTAAGAAATGTAAATTTATAAAGATTTATGATGAAACAACTTATTGCTATAGCTTTTCATACTCAGATTCTACATATGATAGTGCAAGTGTTGAGCCCGATAAAGAAATAATACAATTCTTTTATAAGCTTGCTGATAAATATCATAATAAAGTAGAGTAATATTTGATATTTTCTTAATCAGATTTTAAAGCTTTTAAACAATAATATAAAAATCTTAAAATTTATTTAATAGGGGGAACTGTAATGAGTATTTTTGACAAAATAAAAAAAGACACTATGGGAATGGTAAATTCAGCCGTTTCATCTGTTGGCAATAAGCGAGAGAAGTTTACATTTTCTGCACTTCCTGAAAGCTTGGAGCAAATGCAGGCACTTCCTGAAGCAAACTTGGATTCTCCATATAAAACAGCAGCTCTTACAGTATGTGCTTTATGTGCATATGCAGCGGATAAACAAATCGGAACAGAAATGCTTAACTGGTTAAGAGGTCCTCGTCCACTTAATGGAGCGGATATTTCTTTCATTAATGACCGATTCAGAGATGGAAAAACTTATATTCCTTTTTCATATTTTGCGGGAGCTACCCCTGATAATGACTATACACCTACACAGCCTTTTACGATTACAATCGAGAGTAATCAGTATTCCAATGCAGAACAAGGTTATATGAAATTGTTTATCCCGTGTGGAGGTGCAGATAGTCCAAGACCTATTAAGCTTCGTATGAAAGGTGATGGAAAATGGTTTTTGTGGGAGCAATATTTGCTGACAGGAATCAGAGAACCGAAGTCTGCTGACCCTTGGGCGTAAATATAATACTATTGAAAGGAGAACGCAAATGGATATTATTGGAAAATGGAAAGTTAAAGAACTTGGTTTAATGCAGCTAGGAGATATGAGTATGAAAATGTTTACTCCTGCTGAGATTGAAAACCTTGAAGATAATGAAGATTACCTACAATTCGTTTCATCAATATATGATTTTTCAAATGACGGCAAGTTGGATATTCTTCTTGAGGTTCCTAAAGAGTTATTAGAAAATGCCAAGAAGGAAGGTCTTGAAGTTAAGGACAATGTTGTTATTATAGAATCAACAGACTGGAAAGAGGAAAACGGTGAATATTTCTATAATACTCATATAGAGGGCGAGACTTTAGGAGAGAAAGTTTCACCTTATAATAAAATTAATGTTGACGGAGATTGCCTTATAATGGATATGCTGTTCTGTAAAATAATTCTTGAAAGAGCATAATGAATCCCCATTTATAAATTATTTTGATTATTTCAAATATTTGCCCATAAATCACTTTTAGAGCATATTTACTAAATCCACAAGTAGGATATTTAGTAAATATGCTCTACTTTTTTATCTGTAGGTTCTTTTTCTATTACCAATTTTTATTATAGAGCCTTATCTTAATACATAAGCCAAATAAGATTTAAAATAAATTTTGTAAAATTTTAGATTTTTCTTGACAATTTTGAGATACAGTGGTAAAATGTATATCGAAAGTTAAATTACTATTAATTTTAATTAAGTGATTTAGCTTATCTTAAAATAAAGAGGTCATATGTATGAAAAAATTTTTAAAGACAACAACAGCACTTGCATTTGCCGCACTTGTAGCTACATCATCGCTTATGGTTTATGGAGCGGGTAATTATACACTCAAAGTAAACCACACAGATTATGTTGATTTACATGAGCAATATAATATTAAACCACAAAACTTTATGAGAGTCTTTTATGACTATGGTACTACCAATCCTTATGATGATGCAAGAGCAACAACCGAAATGAATAGTACAAGCAAATTAAGTGTAACTGCAAAGGTCTATTTGACTGATAATGCAGGACATGAACGTAGTTCAGGCAATAATGAACAAGGTTCAACTTCACCTGTCCATAGTGGCGAAGCATATCTAAGTGGAATTGATTATGCTAAATATGTAAAGCATGAGGGATATAAGAAAGAGATTGGCACAAAAGTAGCAGATGGATACGTTTATAGATATAGACAAGTTAAATAATTATGAAAACTATTAAACTCATATTTTCTCGAATTAGTTTTTATTTTCTTTCTAATAAACTAATTTTTATTATGTTTCTTTTAGGTGGAATTGTTTGTTCCACCTCGTTTATATACTTTTATGGGAATCAGCTTTCTACAAAAAAATCTGAAGTCAGTACAGATTCATCTTATTATACATATACATTAAAATTTGATGAACCTGCTTCTTATTATGAAATTAAAAACAGTAGTCTGCTTAATTCTGAAATAATAGAAGATGTTATGGCTGTGCATTACTTATTACTAGATGATTTACCCAAAGAATTTAATAAAAATAATTACATTGATTATTATCTTCGTGTATGTACACAAATAAATAACAAGCATAAATTATTTAGTAAAATGGGACGTTCAGAGTTTTATGATGAAGAAATTAAAAACGGAAAAAATGTAATAATTCTTCCTAACTGTGATGATATCTTTTCATTGGCACAAGGTGATACAGTAACGCTCAGTGGCAGAGAATATGAAGTTATCGGTGTAAATACTTTTATAGACAATTTCTATATTCCTTCTAATACATTTGACAAATGTGGATATTCGATTGATGAGATAACCATATACACAACTGAAAGAATGAGTAGAACAGAAAACAGTCAATTTATAGCCAATCTTCATGCTGAGTTTCCTCAAAGCGATTTAATTGAATCACCGTCTGAATCTTACAAAGCAGCCGATAGTTATTTTATTGGTGATTTTTTCTTAATCATGTGCGAATTTATAATTTCTGCTTTATCTTTTATGTTTTTAATCAAGTTCTTAATCGATAAAAGTAATCTGGAAAATATCATCTATTTAATTGTGGGAGCTACCAAAAGAAAATTATTTTTAATTTTAATTTTAGAAAATATTATCATTTCAGGTATTATTGGAATAATATCTATTGCAATTCACTTAATTACATATAATCAGTTCTTTGTGTATTTTAATGTCTATGAAGGATTGCAATATTCAATTATGGATTATATAATTATTTTTATTAGCATAATAATTCTTTCATGCATTACAGCGATACCATTTATAATTAGTTGTCTAAAAAATTCAATTATAATAAATAAAAATAAATATAATTAGTATTTGGAGTGGAACTAATGAAAACATTAAAATTGATTTTTGAATTTTTTACAAACAATAAAATTACTGCAATAATAATATCTATAATATATATTTTTGTATTATTTATAGCTAATAATTCTTTTGGAATGTATAGATATATTGTATACACAGAAGATATATTCAAAACCACCGAAACGACAGACAGCTTTTACTGTATGCCTAATTTAGTTACTGCAGAAATGGTTAATTCAAGTTCCATGGATCCATGGGGAGATTATATAAATAACGTCGAAAATAATGCAAGAAAATATAAAGCATATGTTCCGTTTACTAAAGTTAAATATTTCAATTCTGATTTTAATGGAGTAAGAATAAAAAGTTATATTTACACAACAGATATGATTGAAAAATATCAATTTAATCTTAAAAATGGCAGTTGGAATAATATGCAAGAGCAAAGTAGTGATTATTTTAATGTTATTGTATCAGGAATTTACTTTGATTATCTAAATATTGGTGATATTGCAGAAATTGAGTTGCCAAATTATTTTGATTCAAGTACAAAAAAAATTAAAATAAAAGTGGCTGGTAAACTTGCTGAACCATATACTGTACCCTCGTTTAATACAAGTGGAACAGATATAAATACATATGATTTGTATCAAAAATTAGAAAATGGTTTAATTTTTGTGGAGTCGAGTCGTTTGACAAAAGTATTTAAAAGTGTGAATAATTGCCCGTTAACTGCCGAAAACTTTATTGCTTCCTATAAATCTAATTCTTCAGAAGCAGAAAGAAAAGAATACCTTAATTATTTTACAAAACAATTTCGTGTTACTGACTATGATAATATTATAAAAAATACAGATAAAGTAATCGAACTTTCTTTTAGAAGAAGATTACCTACTCCTTTATTTATGCTGTCTATTATGACAGTTGCACTTATAAGTATATCAGTTCTTTTTGTAAACAAAAAGCTTAGAGAACACTCCATATACTATCTCTGTGGTTGTAACAGAAGAAAAAGCTATTTTATAATTTCTTGTGCTATTGGTTTGATGGGCTTGCTGGGTGGTTTGTTGAATATCCTGTTTATAGTGAACTATGATTTCTTGACAAGCAACGGAATTATCAATATGTCCGATGGCTTAATATATGACGGTCAGACTGTACTGTTTACTTTGCTTTATGCTTTGGCAGTTTCAGCAGTATCTGTAATTATTTCTATATTGGTTTTCAGAAAGAGTTCTCCAATAGAAATATACAGAAAGTATGAATCATAACAAATGAAAGGATATAATGATATGCTTATAAAAACTGAGAATCTTACCAAAAAGTATAAACTTGGCAAAGAAACCTTCGTTGCTCTTGATAAGGCTAATCTTGAGATAGAGGACGGCGAATTTGTCGCTATACAAGGAACATCTGGTGCAGGTAAATCTACTCTGCTACATATACTTGGTTGTCTTGATAATGCAGATGACGGAAAATATTATCTTAATGGTATAGATGTTTTTTCTTTGAATGACCGCAAAACTGCCAAGCTCAGAAATGAAAAGATTGGTTTTGTGCTTCAAGATTTTTCTCTGATAAACCATAAAAAAGTCGGATTTAATGTTATGCTTCCGCTCTATTTTAACCACACTCCAAACCGCCAAATGAAAGAAATGGCTCATAAGGCGCTTGAGGCGGTTGGAATAGATAAGCAATTTGATAAAAAAGCAAATCAGCTTTCTGGTGGTCAGCGACAGAGAGTAGCAATAGCAAGAGCAATAGTTAATAATCCATCTGTAATTTTTGCAGATGAACCAACAGGTGCATTGGATTCCAAAACCTCAAAAGAAGTTATGAAACTTTTCAGAGATTTAAATAAAAAAGGCATAGCTGTAATTATTGTTACCCACGATGATGAAGTTGCTGATTGCTGTGATAGAAAAATAATCATAAATGATGGAAAGATTATCTATGATAGCAAAAAAGATTCTAACTATATAAAGAAAGAATAAATTATTACTGCTTTAAAATACATATAACCCTTTTTGATATTAGGAGCTGTGAAGAAATGAAGTTTAAGACTTCATTCTTTGCAGCTCCTTTCAATTTTTGCAAAAAAATCCTTCATCGTCTATTTTGAAGTTTACTGCTCTGAATGGATTGTTGCGATACTTTTGGTCAGTTGTTTCTTTTTTAAACATGAATTTTTCAATGCTGTGTTCCTGACAATATATGTAATTATTGTATGAGCCGTATCCTGCGCCAGCTGTCGGATACTTCGGATAGAAGCCATATATGCTTTTGAACTTTTCCATTAAAGGCTCAAAGCAATTCATATTGCTTCTGAAATGATTGACATCAACTACTGCGATAATATGGTCAGAAACTAATACCGAATCAGAAATATTTATTATTTCTGAAATAAACACTGGAAATCTTCCTTGCTTTGGACTATAATTAATTGTAGTGTTCTTCACAAACTTATTACACCACAAAAGGCACATAACCGAAAGTGATAACGGTTATGTGCCTTCTTGTTTTTGCAAGGTTGTTTTTTCACAGCCCATTAAAATTCTCTTGTTAGCAACATTAGTAAAAAAAGTGGGGCGAACAAGGCTCGCATATTTGAGTATAAATGAATGTTAGGTTTTGTCAAAAGGTATTTCGCTTTCTGCGGAGAGCGACCAAAAACTCTGCCTTTGGAAACTGCAAGCTTTTAGTTATCTTAGGAAATTTAGTTAATTGGTAGTTCATTGGAAATCTTTTCGACTGTGTCAATAAACTTCTCTTATAAAAGTGTTATGTGAGAATTGTAGTATTTCGGTAAAGTATAACCTCTGATTATGAAAAAACACACGCAGTCCATTCTTGAAACTGCGTGTACAAAATTACTAGTTATAAATTATTATTAAAAAATAGTTTCTATGACTTTTAGAGAAGATTCTGGGGAATATTGAAAACGGTCTATGTGTGTACCTTGATAAAAATATTCTGGTAGTGTAGGTGTTCTGTCACTCATAAAGGCGTCAATTATTATAAGCTTAATTTTCATTCGTGAGGGTATAATATTTTTTATGTAAACACTCGCTTGTTGTCCTACTTCAATATTTGCATGAGTTTCGGCAAGCCCAGCAAGATTCGGTGCAAGCTCTACAAATGCTCCGTAATCCTCAACAGAGCGAATTACTCCCGCAACAGTTTCACCTATAGAGAATTGCTCTGCATTTTCCTCCCATGTACCCAAAAGTTCCTTGTGGCTAAGAGTTATTCTGCCGTTATCCTTATTCTTGATTATAGTTCGAATATCCATTCCAACAGAGAACCGCTCTTTTGGGTGGTCTATTCTCGAAACAGAAATAGAATCAATAGGCAAGAGCGATACTATTCCACAGCCGATGTCCGCAAATGCTCCAAATGAATCAAGATGTGTAATTTTTGCGTTAATAATATCACCAGGAATAAGTTTGTTAATATAATTCTGCATACAGCGTTCTTGTGCGGCTCGTCTTGAAAGTATCGGAATAAGATTGCCGTCAGAATCTTTCATAAAGTCCTCAACAATAAAGCACACAGGCTTATTTACTCGTGAAATAATCGCAATATCCCTTACAGTGCCTTCTTTTATTCCTATAGTTCCCTCCTCACGAGGGATAATTCCTCTTATTGAGCCAAGCTCGACTATAAGATTATGCGAAGAATCGCAAACAATGGCTCTTGCCTCAAGCATAGTACCTTCTTGCTGTGCGTCCATAAGACCTTGCAGAGAACTTATCTGAAATTTGTTTTCGGGCTTGCTCATAAGCTTGCCTTCGGGATAATATTCTATCATTTTAGGCTTCATTCCTTTCGTGCGGATTATATTAAAAATTTGCTTTCCTCACATTATATGAGTGCATATTTTTATATATTCCACTAAAACATCAACAAATTATTTTATACTTGCTTTATTCGGCGAGTTGGGATAGAATATATATCAAGGAAATTGTAAAAATATTACTATGGTAATGCCATAATTCAGAAAGGAACTAATTATGAAAAATAAAAGAATAAAAACTATAATAGCTCTTGCTATGATTGCCGCAGCCGTTGCAACAGGCTGTTCAAGCAACGGTTCTACTTCAAAGACTGAAAGCACTTCTTCAGCTTCAAGCTCAACAACAGAATCAAGCAAAGAAACAACAAGTTCTACAAGTTCTACAAGCTCAACAGATTCATCAGCTATTATCAATAAAGTATTTGTTGAACCAACTGTTTATGATGATAAGGAACACGAAGTCGGTTATCAGCTTGAAAAACCAAAGGTAGGTGATACTGTAGCTATTATGGAGACCTCTGAGGGTACAATTAAGATAAGATTCTTTCCAGAGGCAGCACCTAAGGCTGTTGAGAACTTCGTAACTCACGCAAAAGATGGCTATTATAATGGACTTACCTTCCATAGAGTTATCAAGGACTTTATGATTCAGGGCGGAGACCCTCTTGGTAACGGTACAGGCGGAGAAAGTATATACGGAAAGAGTTTTGAGGACGAATTCTCAAATAAGCTCTTTAACATTCGTGGTTCTCTCTCTATGGCTAATTCTGGTCCTGATACTAACGGGAGCCAATTCTTCATCAATCAGAAAGACAATTCCACAAAATTCGATTGGGATAGCCTCTCAAGCAATTTTGAACAATATAAATCTGTTGTGTCAAGTCAATGGGAAAACTATAAAAAGAGTTATCTTGAAACAACATCAGGTAGTGAAGATGATATTCTTACAAGCTATCGTACAGCACTTGCTTCAACCTACGGAAATATAACTGATATGACAAAGGTTACAGATGCTATAAAGAAACTCTATGACGATAACGGTGGAAACATCAATCTTGATGGTGCTTTCAATAATCTTGATAGAGGACACACCGTTTTCGGACAAGTATACGAAGGAATGGATATTGTTGATAAGATTGCATCAGTAGATGTTGACGATAGCGATAAGCCAAAGAAAGATGTAACAATTAAATCAATCACTATTGAGGAATATAAGGATTGATTTGATATAAAATAAATCTCATAAGGAGGATTTTAAAATTATGAGTAATGTACTTCACCCAGTTGTAACAGAATTTGAAAGATTGCTTAACAGCGACGAAATTCTAATGGCAGATTTTTATGCAGACCGTTGTGGTCCTTGCAGAATGCTTGCACCGATTATCGAAGAAATCGCAGACGAATATGATGGCAAGGTTACTGTTGTAAAGATAGATGTTGATGGTGACGGCAGAGAGCTTGCATATAAGTTTGGAATATCAAGTATACCAACAGTTATGTTCTTTAAAGATGGCTCTGAATATACAAGAGAAATAGGCTATATGCCAAAGGAACATTACACTGCAATTCTTGAGGATATGCAATAATTTCATAATAAAATACGCTATAACTCAAATAGAAGAGTTATGGCGTATTTTTACTTGAATTGTATAAAGATTTATAATATTAAATATTTTATAGCATTAACCATTCTTAAATAAGCATTTGGCTGAAGATGACAACCATCAGGAGAATCGTTTTCATCAAGAAAACCATATTCATTCTTGAGATAGCTATTAACATTAAGATAGCTTGCATTATGTTCTTTTGCAACCTTTTGTATAAGCTTATTGAATTTTGCAATAGCTTCACTATTCATACCGTCTTCACCTTTAGCTTCAAGACTTTGAGTTATTGGAGTAATAGATAATAAGTATATTTTTGCATCAGGTAATTTTGAGTGTATTTCATCAACGAGCTCGGCATAATCATCTGTAAAAATATCGGGATATGACCAACCAACTTCATTCATACCAAACATTATAAAAATTGTTTTATAGTCTTTGGATAACATTTCATCAAGCATAGGCTTTTTGTGTTTATCAAGCTTTTGGTCGAAAACAGTTGCAACATTCATTCCGATATATGAATAAACATCAGCATTATCTACCAGTTCATATTCATCTAAATCTCCAAAAAGAGAATTACCTAAAAAAGCATAATTACTATCAAAAGTTATATTTGTTTCTGGAATTTTAGTTTTGTTACTTACACTATTCGCAGAAAGTTTATCATGTTTAGATTCAGCTTTGGATTCTAGATTAGGTTCAGCATTAGAACTTATTTTAGATTCAGCTTTGGATTCTAGATTAGGTTCAGCATTAGAACTTATTTTAGATTCGGCTTTGGATTCTAGATTAGGTTCAGCATTAGAACTTATTTTAGATTCAGTTTTGGATTGGATTTTACTACTTGTTTCAGTATTTTCCTTTCCGCAAGCAACAAATGAAAGTAATATAGATATTGCAAAAACTACTGCAAATGATTTCTTCATTAATATACACACCTTTATTTAAATTCTCTTAAGAAATTATACACCTACTCTCATGATAAATCAACAGATAAAGAGATAATAATAGTTGTGTAAAAATTTAATAATTAATATTTAATATTGCTTAATAAAAAATTCTAAAGTAATAAATCATTCAGCATTTATACAATAAGCTATTTTGAAAAAGATAAAAATGTACAAGTAACGGCTCTTTTTAATATGAAATTTATACTGCATATTGTGCTTTTATTCTATAAAATGGCAATAAATTTCTTGACTTAGACTAAATAAAATATTATAATGTTATCAACGACAAAAAAGCAAAAGTTTCGTTAATATTTTTTGCTTTAATTAATAAGGAGTGTTCATAATGCAACAAATAGTATGCCCTAAGTGTAAAGCCCGAGTGGATGCAAGTCTTAATTTCTGTCCTGGGTGTGGTTCCGCTCTTCCTTTACCTAATTCTCGTGGTGGAAATTCTGGCGAAAAGCTAACTCAGGTAAACCAACAACATTTAGCTAATGCTATTCTTAATGAAGGAAAAAAGAAAGAGAATCCTAAGGTTTCATTGGCTGTGGGTGTTATTACAGCAGTTCTTGTTATAGGTGTTATAGCATATCTTATTATTAGTGCTGGCGGTTCATCGTCTGCAACTCCAACAGTTGCAGATTCTATTAATGCAAGTAATGTCGAATCTTCAAATCAGGTTCCTGAATCTTCAGATTCAGCTATTGTTCCAACAACTGAAAGTTCCCAAGAATCAACATCAGAGAATTCAACAGAGAATTCAACAGAGGTTTCAGAAGAAAATCCTGAAGAAAGTATGGCAGAACCTGTTGCTTCAGAAGTGGTTATTACAGCTGAAAAGCCAGATGACTGGTCAGATATATATGTATATGTTTATACAGATGATATGTTTAAGAATGCAAACTGGCCAGGTGAAATTATGACAGCTAATGGAGATGGCACATATTCTTACGCTATTTCAAGTTCATTTGCTGATAAGAATACATTTCTCGTCTTCTCAACATCACAGCTTAACAAAGGTGCTAAGTTGTCAAAGCAGTTCCCTTATATGAGCGACAATGGATATAGTCTTAGTGAAAAGAATACTTTCACAGTAAGCGATTTTGAAACTTATGCAAATGAGAAAGCTAAAAAGTAAAATTGAATAAAAACACACATAATGCTGACTTCGTTTTTCAAGCGGAGTCAGTTTTGTTTTTACATTTAACACAATAGTTGTTATAAAAATTGATATATTCGGATATAAGAAGTAAGATTCATTACATCTTGTTTGTTTCTTTGTGTATCTTATATTATCTTCAAATCTTCCATTAAACTTGATTTTTTTATGATATAATTCACATTTGTTTAATTATATTATTTTTAGTATATTTATTCATTAACATTCTATTTACTTATTAAAAAATTCTGAATTTTTGGCTACCTATTCTTGAAATGTTATTAAATTTTTTGTAATATGTTTTATTAGATAATAAAATTAAGGGGTAAAATATGATAGTAATTTTATGCTTAGATGATAAAAAAGGAATGATGTTTAATAATCGCAGGCAGAGTAAAGATAAATTTGTTATTCAAGATATTTTAAAGCTTGTAGACGGAAAGAAACTTTTTATCAGCTCGTATTCTGAAAGCCTTTTTCAGGGCTTAGAATCTAAATTGATTATTGATGATAATTTCTTAAACAATGCAGCTGAAGAAGATTATTGCTTTGTTGAGAATAATAATTTAAAAGATTTTTCTGAGAAAATAGAAAAAATCATAGTATATAAATGGAATAGAATATATCCAAGTGATTTGAAACTGGAAATTACTATTCAAGACTGGAATTTAATAGGTAGATTTGAATTTGTGGGAAATTCACATGATAAAATTACAAGAGAGGTTTATGTAAAATGAGAAAAAGATTTATTTCGTTAGCTTTGTTAGTAATATTCTGTTTTAGTGTAAGTGCCTGCTCTTTTAAAGATGAAAGTGTGGTTTCTTCAAAATCTATTTCGGTTTCTGATATACCAGAATATAGCAATTCCGCTTACATAAAGATAGATAATAATATTCCATCGTTTAAAGACTCTGAGATGACAACAAAATCTTTTGAGAAATATAGTGAGCTTGACAATCTAGGAAGATGCTCTGTTGCATATGCTTGTGTTGGTAAAGATATTATGCCAGCAGAAAAAAGAGGTACGATAGGTTCAGTTAAGCCGTCCGGTTGGCATACTGTTAAATATGATTGCATTGATGGCAAATATCTATATAATCGTTGTCATTTAATTGGTTATCAGCTTACTGGTGAAAATGCAAATATTAAAAATCTTATTACTGGAACAAGATATTTAAATGTAGAGGGAATGTTACCGTTTGAAAATATGGTAGCTGACTATGTAAAAGAAACTGATAATCATGTACTTTATAGAGTAACTCCGATATTTGAGAGAGATAACCTTCTTGTGTCTGGTGTACAAATGGAGGCTAAATCTGTTGAAGATAATGGCGATGGAATAAGCTTCAATGTTTATTGCTATAATGTTCAGCCTGACATTGTAATAGATTATAAAACAGGTGAAAGCTGGGAAGTAGGAAATGAAAAATCTATATCTGAATCAGATACTACAACTTACATATTGAATACAAATACTAAAAAATTTCATTTAAAAAGCTGTTCGTCTGCAAAAAATCTTCCAGATAAGAATAGGGAAGAGTATAGCGGAAATAGAAATGATTTAATCTCTAAAGGTTATGAACCTTGTAAAAAATGTAACCCTTAATATAAAAAATTAACTCTCAGATTACGAATCTGGGAGTTTTATTATGTATAATTGCCAATAAAAGCTTAAAAAGTATATTACTTTTGTGATATAAATAACGAAATTGTTAAAAAATATTTCAAAAGGTTGCAAATTTGTTACAAATAGGATATAATCGTAACATAAGTTAAATATTCTGAATTGATTTCAAACAACAAAAGCGATTTTGGAGGTTACTTACTTATGTCGTTTATCCAATTATCACGAAAAAGAATTTTAGCAATTGTAATTGCTTTTTCTATTTTAATTATTTCAATAATAGTCCCACCATATGTTTCTGCTGCAAATAATGTACCAAGTAATATGTTAAATAATGTATTTCTTAATGCACTTGAATATACAGGCTATGATGTTCAAAGGCAAATTTCTAATGGAACAATTTATAGAAACTATGGTTCAAGTGGAACACCAAATAGTGTTACAAGTAACATTCCATATAGTCTTAGTGCTATAGCAAGTGGCCTTGAAACGACAAACTCAGGTAAACCTAATATAAGACATTTTGAAAATTATGGTTTATGTTGTGGTTCATATGTCAGTTATGTTTATTATAATTATCTTCCTAATGTAGCAAAAATAAGTACATCAAATCTTGCACAGCCTTATAGCAAGTGTAGTGTAGAAAGCTGGGAAACAGCTATAAGAAAGTGGATTGATAATGGTACTGGCAAAAACATAGGATTTACGCAGAATAGTAACGGTTCTTTGAAAACATCTTCTGATATTCCGATAGGCTCAGTTGTTATTTTCAAAAGTAGTAGTTATCGTTATGCACATGTTGCAGTTTATGCTGGCTATTATAATGGAAAACATTTTATAACACACTGTGGTGGCGATGAAGGTCCTTGTATTCAAGCAATAGATAGTCTTTATCTTTATGCTGGACAGAGTGTAAAGCTTATAGTTGCACCAAACTTATATAATGATGTTAAGCTTAATAAATCAAGTCTTACCCTTGGAAAAGGCGAGTCTTATACAATTAAAGCAAATGGTAATGCAACTTGGTCATCGAGTAATAAAAATATTCTTACAGTTAGCAATGGAAAGATTACAGCTAAGAATACAGGCACAGCTATGATAGTAGCAAAAGGCTTGAATGGCTCAAAAGCAAATTGTATGGTTACTGTAAGAAATGCTCCGACTTCTATATCATTAAATAAAACAAATCTTACTTTAGGAATTGGTGAAACTTACGATTTAGATAGCAGGTTACCAAAGAATACAGCATCGTTTAGTATTAAATATAGCTCAGATAATAGTTCTACTGCAAGTGTTGTTTCAGCAGGAGGCTTAGTTACAGCTAAAAAAGAAGGTACAGCAACGATTACAGCTACAACTTATAATGGCAAAAAGGTAAATTGTACAGTTACAGTTAAAAAAGCTCCAAAGACTATGAGCCTTAACAAAACTAAAATCACTTTGGGAGTAGGGGAAACCTATGACCTTGATAGCTATTTGCCAAGCGGAACAGCTGCACACAGCATAAAATACACTTCAAATAATAGTAACTTAGTAAGTGTTGTTTCGGCTGGAGGCTTAGTTACAGCTAAAAAAGAGGGTGTAGCTAATATTACAGTTATAGCCTATAATGGCGTAAAGGCTCAATGTACTGTCACTGTTAAGAAAGAGCCTAAAAAACTTTCACTTAATAATACAGAACTTGAATTAAATATAGGAGAAAAGTTTGACCTTGATAGTTCAGTACCAAATGGAACCGCTGCATATCATGTATATTATTCTTCAAATAATTCAGACACAGCAAATGTTGCAAAATATGGTGGTTTAGTAACCGCTATGAAAAAGGGCAAAGCTAAAATCACAGCTAAGGCTTATAACGGAGTTAAGATTACTTGCCATGTAAATGTAGTTGATGATATTGATTCAGAAATAGAGTAAACATAGTTCGCATTTTTAAACAAATATTTAGGCAAACATAAATGGCATAGATTTTAAAATCTATGCCATTTATGTATTTTTATGTATTCAGTATTTTAAAAATTAGATGCTGATTTCGTGAGCAATATTGAAGAGCTTTGTATTGAACTGCTTCTTCATTGCAAGAGCCTCTGAAATATCATAATCAACAATGTGATTATCCTTCATTACAACAACTCTATTGCTTTGACCTTCTTCAAGAAGTTCAACAGCTCTATAACCCATACGGCTTGCAACAACTCTATCTCTGAGAGTTGGAGAGCCACCACGCTGAACATGACCAAGAACAGTTCCTCTTGTTTCAATTCCTGTCTGAGCTTCGATTTCCTTAACGATACCATCAATACCGCCAATACCCTCAGCTACAACGATGATGAAATGCTTTTTGCCTGTTTCACGATTCTTGAGAAGAACATCAATAACATCTTTCTTAAGGTCATAAGGAACTTCAGGAACAAGGATAGCACTTGCACCGATAGCAATACCAACCTCAAGAGCAATATCTCCACATCTTCTGCCCATAACCTCAACAACACTACATCTGTCATGAGATTGTGCAGTATCACGAATTTTATCAATCATTTCCATAGCTGTATTCATAGCTGTATCGAAACCGATTGTATAATCACTACTAGAAATATCGTTATCAATAGTACCAGGAACACCTATACATGGAATACCTTCGCCTGTAAGGTCTCTTGCACCTCTGAATGAACCGTCACCACCAATAACAACAACACCATCAATGCCAAGTTTTCTGCAGTTATCAGCAGCCTTTTTTACGCCTTCCTTAGTATTAAACTCTGGACTTCTTGCTGTATAAAGAACAGTACCACCCTTGCTTAAAATATCGGAAACACTTCTAAGATTCATTTCAAATACATCGCCGTTAAGAAGGCCATTATAGCCTCTACGAACACCATAAACTTTAATACCCTTACTTAAAGCAGCTCTTGCAACCGCTCTTACGGCTGCATTCATGCCTGGAGCATCGCCGCCACTTGTCAATACTGCAATGGTCTTTGCCATTATCAAAACCTCCAATTTCAGATAAAAAATTACCTACTCATATTATAATACACCTTGATGTAAATAATCAAGTACATAATCAATAAATTTACAAAAAAAACAGACAAATTTAATTTTATATACTTCTGAATATATTTATAATTGCTTTGGAATTATGATATTTATTTGATTTTTGAAAATTGAAGATATTTTTAGACAATTTCATACAAATATTCATTTACAGCTTTCCCCTTGCATAAGGAGAAAACTCGTTATATAATATTGTTTATAAAGAATAAGTATTACCTATAATAAATCAAATTGTAGTCTTTAATTTATTTATGAAAATACCAACTAAAATATAGAAAGGGGTTTGTATGAAAAGAATTTTTGATTCTATCTGGAATTATATAAAAAAAACAGATAAATGGTTTTGGATTTTAACAATGAGTGCATCTATATACGGCTTTCTTTTAATTTATAGTCAGCAAAGAAGTGGTGGTACTAACTTTCTTAAAACTCAGATTATAGCCGTTGGAATAGGATATATCGTTGCTGTGTTCATATCTTGTATAGATTATAGATTCTATGGTAAGGTATGGTGGATTTTTGCGGGTGTGGCACTTTCACTGACAATACTTGTATTTTTTATTGGTATACAGATTGCAGGAACTGATGATGTGGGTTGGATTAAAATTGGAAGTATAACATTTCAACCGTCCGAACTAACTAAAATATGCTTTATTATAACATTCGCTAAACATATTTCGGTTTTAGTTAAATATGATAAGCTAAGAAGCTTTTTCGGTGTCATGACACTTGTATTACATGCAGCAATACCTATTTTACTCATTCATATGCAAGGTGATGATGGAACCGCACTTGTATTTGGTTTTATGTTTTTGATAATGACCTTTGCAGCAGGTGTTCAGCTTAGATATTTTATATCATTTTTATTAGTAATATGTGTATCCGCTCCTTTATTTTATACTAAGATTATGAATGATGACCAACGAAACAGATTGTTAGTGCTATTTAACCTTGATGATAATAGCTTAACAACTTATGGTTGGCAACAATATCAAGGCAAGGTTTCTATTGCATCAGGTGGTCTTTTTGGTGAAGGATATATGAACGGTCCGAGAGTTGCAAAAGATATTGTTCCATATCAGGAGAATGATTTTATCTTCACTGTTGCTGGTGAAGAGTTTGGATTCATTGGCTGTACAATTCTTTTGCTGATACTACTTTTTATTGTTATAAAGACTATGAGAGATGCACATCTTGCTGATGATACATTTGGCAAAATGATTTGTTACGGTTTCTTCTCAATTATTGCTACTCAAACCGTTATAAATATAGGAATGGTTCTTGGAATTTTTCCAGTTGTTGGAATAACACTTCCTTTCTTTAGTTCTGGAGGAACATCTGTTATGTGCCTATACTTTGGAGTGGGACTTGTACAAAGTGTATATATGCACCGAGAAAATAGTCATTCGTTGAGCAAACTTCATAGAAACCAAGTTTAATACCTAAATAGTAAAACAGGTACAACTCATTTTGAACAAGTCTATAAAAAATGGACAATAGAAAAAACAAACCTCCTATGGCGAATTTGAAGTGAACCAATTTGTGCGGACAGCACAAAACCCTTCTACGGTATAATATTAAAATTAAGCAACGAACTGACTCGCTTGAAAAACGAAATCTGTCCGTTGCTTAAAATTTAATTTTCTACCAAGGTGGTATGTTTTTAATTATGTTATTGTTTATTATTCCAAAGCACTACGTTTCCACTTTCCAGGGTTTTTTTCATATCAATTATTCGCTGGTTACTTGAGCCTCTAAAACATAGTGAAATATCATAAAGACTTTCTATAAAAGGACCATCAACTAAAACATCTATATTTGCAAGAAGTTCATCTGTAACTTTGCATCTCCAATATCCTTCTTTTTGCAATTCATTTTCAAGTGTACAGCCAGTATAGAACCATATTGTCTTATTGGGCAATTTTTTTCTGATGCGCTTTATGAATGGCAAAATTTCTCTTTGATTTCTGACTTCAAAAGGTTCTCCACCAAGCACCGTTAAACCATTTATATAAGATTTTGAAAGTGATTCTATAATTTCATCTTCTGTTTCTTTTGTAAATGGATTGCCGTAATTGAAATCCCATGTCTCACTATTGAAACAATTCTTGCAATGTCTTGTACAACCTGAAACAAAAAGTGAAACTCTAATTCCTATACCGTTTGCAATGTCGGTTTTTTTTATATTGCCATAATTCAAAGCCATCACCACTTTTAAAGTATTATAGATAAATTATAGCACATTCAGTTAAAAAAATAAAGCAATTTATTTGACATATATAGTTTACAAGAGGTACGCAAGTATCATCAGTTGCATCAGATTTTATATGCTCTGCTTTTTTACTTTTTATCTGTGAACTCTTTTTCTACCACAACCTTTATTAGATAGTCTCTTTTTGTAGATAAGTGTTCTTTTAAATAATTTTATAAAGTTTTTTTATTATTCTACATTTTTATCATATATGATTTTCAAACCTTTTAAAAGTAAGTCGTTATCGAATATGATTTTGTGCTTACAGAATGGAATTATTGTTTCTGAAAGACCACCAGTTGCAACTATTGTTGCTGTCTTACCAAGTTCTTCCTCAAAGCGGTCAATCATACCATCAATCATAGAGGCATTACCATAGAGAATACCACTTTTCATACTATCGGCCGTATTAGAGCCAATTACCTTTTTAGGCTTGGTAAGACTTATTCCAGAAAGATTAGATGCCATTTGAGTGAGGGCATCAAGAGAAATTTTTACTCCTGGATATATTATTCCGCCAAGATGTTCACCGAGCTCATTTATTGCACAGAAAGTAGTTGCGGTACCCATATCAATGACAATTATAGGCTTTGGATATTGTGCAATAGCTGCAACAGCACCAACAACTCTATCACTGCCAAGCTGTGCAGGATTATCAAGCTTTATATTAAGACCAGTTTTTATTCCAGGACCAACAACTAAAGGCTCATGAGAAGTCACAGCTTTAACTGCACCATAAACTGCATTATTTATTGCTGGAACAACGCTTGAAATAATTGCACCATCAATTTTTTCAGGATCTATTTTATGAAGCTTAAGAATATTATTTATACTAATTGCGTATTCGTCTTGTGTAGCCTGTTTGTTTGTTGTAATGCGTGAAACAAAAAGTATTTTTTCTTCAATGCAGCCAAGAACTATATTTGTATTTCCAATATCAATAGCAAGTATCATTATTTTTCATTTCCTTTTTCTAAAATATCGACTTCAAGTCTGTTATATGGAATGGTAATTTTACGCTCATCAAATGAATATTTGACTTTTTCAGGGATATAATATCGCAATGCCCAGTAATCTTCTGGACGACACCAAACCTTTACAATAAGATTTATTCCGCTCTCGCCGTGACTATCTACACCTACAACAGGAGGTTCAGGTTCAGAAAGAATCCTATTATCTGAATTTATTATTTCCATAATGGCATCTCTTGCTTCAACAATGCTATCATTATAGGAAATAGAAAATGGCAAATCAAGTCTACGACAACCTTCAACATTATAATTTATTACATTATTTGAGGTTACACGAGAATTTGGAAGTATAATTTCTTTTCCGTCAAAGGAAATCAAAGTGGTATACATCATTTCGATTTTATGTACAGTACCCTCTAAACCCTCTGTTGAAAGGTAATCGCCAACTTTGAAAGGCTTGTTTATAATAATAAGAACGCCACTCGCAATATTTGCCATACTATCTTTTAGGGCAAGACCTATCGCAACAGTAGCAGTGCCTATAACAGTTATAATAGAGGTCATATCAATTCCGAGAGTACCTAAAGCACAAATTATTACAAGAATTTTTAAGACAACACTTATCATAGAGCCTAAGAATGATTTTACAGTTGGCTCAACCTTGCCTTTTTTCATTGTTTTCATAATAAGCTTAGTGATATATTTTACCAATAAAAAGCCCACACCTATAATGATAATTGAAGTCATAAGCTTTGGCAAAAAAGCAAGTATCCAATCACCTGTGGCGTGCAGCCATTTATCAAGTTGACTTAGTTGTTGTTCTATGTTTTCCTCTGATATGGTATTATCAAGAAAATTCATATAATATCTCCTTTCATTATTTTAACTGAACATAAAAATTATATCACCTTTCAAATAAAAATCAATAGCTATGAAATTCAGTATATCTATTGTTTTTCGGTGCTGATTTTTGTTATAATAATATTATTATACATAAAAAGGAAGAATAGAGTAATGAACGAAAAGGAAATTTCAGAAATCAGAAGAAGATTTCGTCATGATAAAAGTAATATACAGAAAATTCGTGGCTGTTATGTAAACGAAAAAGGAGAGATTATTTCAGAATTTGACCAGTCGCTTTCTCTTATGTCGGAGGCTGACAGCGAATCTCTGCTTAAAATTATCAAAAGAACTCTTTCAGGTTCAATAGGTAAAAATCTTATTGATATAGAATTTACAACTCAACAGGTTTGTGACAGTGAAGAACATAAATTACTTATGGATTTGCGTGAAACTGAACTTGAAAATGATGATTTAGTTCAACAGTTATATGAAAAAATCATAAAGACAATTAAGTTTGATGGTAATTATCTTATATTACTCGCCTTTGATAAATATGATATACCTGTTATCAGAAAGGATGGTTTTGGCAAAGAGGACGAATCTGATGAAATATTTGCTTATTATCTTTGCAGTATTTGTCCTGTTAAACAAATAAAATCTGCACTTGGTTTTTATGCAAGCGAAAATGAATTCAGAAATATAAGACAGGATTATGTAGTTTCTGCTCCTGAACTTGGCTTTATGTTTCCTGCATTTGATGATAGAAGTGCTAATATTTATAATGCACTTTACTATACTAAAAATACAAGTGAAAGTCATAATGATTTTACAGACGCAATTTTTCATACTGAACCGCCTATGCCCGCAACTATTCAGATGGAAACCTTTCAAAATGTTATTGCTGAATCAGTTGAGGAAGATTGTAGTTTTGATTTTATGCAAGCGGTTCACACAACCTTTACTGAAATGGTTGATGAACATAAGGAGTATAAAAAAGAAGAGCCACTTGTGCTTACAAAAAGTACAATTAAAGATGTATTCAAGGCTTGTGGTGCGTCACCTGAACATATAGAGGCTTTTGAAGAAAAATTTGATGAAAGTTTTGGCGAAGAGGCTCAGATAACACCAACCAATATTGTAGACACCAAACATTTTGAAATAAAGACAGCTGATGTTAAAATTCAAGTTAGCCCAGATAGAAGTCATCTTATTGAAACAAAGATTATAGATGGCACAAAGTACATAATGATTCGTGCAGAAGGTGGAGTAGAAGTAAACGGAGTTAATATCCACTTTGATGAAAAGAATACAGATAATGTAGAAACTGAATAAATTTAAAATATGCACTTCTATACAAGCCCCCTTTAGCATAAATATTACAAAGGGGTGATTAAGCTTGGAAAAGTTAAAAGCGTATTTGATTTATTCGTCAACTTTAATAGGAATATTTTTGTTTGTGTTCCTTGTTTTCAATGCGTTTGAAAAGGTTGCTGATGAAGCAGTTTCTGCAGAGATTTCTGAAAAAGAGCTAATCGTGGTTATTGATGCGGGTCATGGCGGTGAGGATAGCGGAGCTGTGGCAAATTCTGTTCTTGAAAAGGATATAAACCTTGAAATCGCCTTGAAACTCAGAGATATGCTCAAAGCTTCTGGAATAGAAGTTAAGATGATTCGTGAAAGCGATGTTTCTATATATGACACAGCCTCAGGAACTATTCGAGAAAGAAAAGTTTCTGATTTGAAAAATCGTGTAAAAATCGTAAATAATAATAAAAAGAATATTCTTGTAAGTATACATCAAAATAAATTTGAGCAGAGTAAGTATAGTGGTGCTCAGATGTTTTATTCAACTAATAACGATAAAAGTCAAATTCTTGCAGAAAATATTCGCAAGTCTATTACTGGATTGATTCAACCAGAAAACAAGCGAGAGCTTAAAAAGGGCGGAAGTGATATTTACTTATTAAATAAGGCGACTGTGCCAGCAGTAATTGTTGAGTGTGGTTTTATTTCAAATGAGGAAGAAGCTAAAAATCTTTCAAATGAGAAATATCAAAGTAAAATGGCTTTTGCGATATATTGCGGAATATTGGAATATAAAAATAAAAACTAAGTTAAGGTGATAAATTTGGCAGGAAAAGTTAAAAGCTTATATGTTTGCTCGGAATGTGGCTATGAAACTGCAAAATGGCTTGGAAAATGCCCATCTTGCGGAGAATGGAATACCCTTAATGAAGAAATTCGTGAAACTACTAAATCTGGTGTAGTTAAGCCTGAAAAGCGTATGTCTTCGTCATATTCTAAGCCTTTGAGGATAAATGAGATTTCAACAGATGATGAACAGAGATATTTTACAGGCTCAAAAGAGCTTGACAGAGTTCTTGGTGGAGGAATTGTAAAGGGGTCTCTTGTTTTGCTTGGTGGTGACCCTGGCATAGGTAAATCGACCATTCTTTTGCAAATATGTAATCATCTTGGCAGAATGTTAAAGATACTATATATTTCGGGTGAAGAATCACGAAGACAAATTAAGCTTCGTGCTATGCGTCTTAATGTTGATAGCGATAATCTTTATGTTCTGACTGAAACTGATGTAGAAGTTGCCGCTGAATATATTCGCTCGGAAAAGCCTGACCTTGTAATGATAGATTCAATACAAACTATGAATTTTACAGAGCTAAGTTCATCTCCTGGAAGTGTTACACAGGTAAGAGAGTGTACTAATATTCTTATGCGAACAGCTAAGACTCTTGATATTCCTGTGATTATAGTTGGTCATGTGAATAAAGACGGTGCCATAGCAGGACCTAAGGTTCTTGAACATATTGTTGATGCAGTTCTCTATTTTGAGGGCGATAAGCAGATGTCATATCGTATTCTTAGAGCTGTAAAAAATCGTTATGGCTCAACTAACGAAATAGGTGTCTTTAGTATGGGAGATAGGGGACTCTCCGAAGTTGAAAATCCATCGCTTATGCTGCTTTCAGGCAGACCTAAAAATGTTTCTGGAACTTGTGTTGCTTGTGTTATGGAGGGTTCTCGCCCGATTCTTGCAGAAATTCAAGGCTTAGCCACAACAACGGGTTTCGGTAATCCAAGAAGAATGAGTACAGGTTTTGATTATAACAGAATGTCACTCTTGCTTGCTGTGCTTGAAAAGAGAGCGGGATTCTATTTTGCAAATCTTGACACATATATAAATGTTGTTGGTGGATTAAGACTTGATGAGCCAGCAGCAGATTTAGCTGTTTCTATGGCATTGGTAAGTAGCTTGAAGGATATAGTTATTCCTGATGATATGCTTGCATTCGGAGAAATTGGACTTGCGGGGGAGATTCGTTCAGTATCACACGCTGAAGAGCGTGTAAAAGAGGCGGCAAGGCTTGGATTTAAAAAGTGTATCGTACCTAAACATAACCTTGATTCTATAAAACTTTCAAAGGATTTAAATATTAATGTTATTGGTGTCAGCACTGTTCGTGAAGCCTTTGGCGCAATCTGTTCTTGAATTTAAATTATTATCAGGACAAATTTTATATATACAAGAATCTTTTGTATTGTTCGTAACAAAAGACGATAGTTCGAGATGACAATATCCGTCAATTTGATAAATACAATTATCACTGCAAGGTATTATAGCCATAAAATTACCTCCTTAATCATAGGATATTGCATTTTGGTGATATTATTCAGAATTTGATTACAAATTATAAAAAATATATAGAACTTTATGCCTTAAAAGTAAATTAAAACCTCCTAAGAATTTGAACAAGTCCGTAAAAAATGGACAATAGAATATCTTAGGAGGTTTTAATTATTTTTCAGCAGTAACTTTTTGTGTATCGGTATTTTCTTTATTTATAGGTTTAAATATTTTCTTAATAATATGCACACCATCATATTTTAATTTGAATTGTATTCGTCCCATAAATGTATTTCCGCAATGTTTACAAGCGAAAGGTGCAATAAATGATTTACACGAAAATTTCCAGGGCTTTTTTCGTTTAGCTCTATAACCGCAAGGACAAGTAAAATACATTTCTTTTTTATCAATAAGAGGGTTATTGAGGTCACAAAGAATAGTATTTTTAAATGTAAGCTTACGATAAAACTCATCATTAAATTTTTGTATATGAGAAAGTAAGATGGGGTAGGAATATAAATTCTTAAAGCACTCATAGGCAATTATGCTATCGTCTAAAGCTCTATGATGAGAAATATTATCTAAGCTTATTTCTAAAAGTTCTGTGGCTGTAGTTAAGCCCATTTGCTTACCTGCACTTTTTTCATTGTTTTTTATGTTCTTTTGTATTAGCATATCCTCACAATAATCCTGAAGATTTGTATAGTTATCTATAAAATACAATCTATCATCTTGAAGAAAATATTTTGTATTTTCCATGAGAACATAAATATCAGTAATGCCCCAAGTCATCAGCACTGAATCGCCAAGAAATTTTCTGAAACCACTTAATGCGTGAGTGTAAGTACAGCCATTTTCTACATCTTCATCAGTTATATGTGTGAGTGTAGTAATCTTTTCATTTAGCTTTTTACCAATTTGAGGTCTTACAAGGGCAGAAAAAGTATCAATTATCTCTAAATCCGAATTAACCTTAATAGCACCGAATTCAATTATTTCATTTATAAAACCCTTAAGTTTTTTGCTATAACTCGGATTCCATTCCAAATCCAATATGACGAAGTTCATTTAGTTTATCAGCCTTTGCTTGCTTTTTTCATTCTCTGCTCTTTATTGAGAATTGTTTTTCGCATTCTGATAGATTTTGGCGTTACTTCTACAAGCTCATCGTCAGTAATAAATTCAAGTGACTGCTCAAGGCTGAGAATTGTAGGTGGTGTAAGTTTAAGTGCGTCATCAGAACCAGAAGCACGAGTATTTGTGATATGCTTTTTCTTACAGACATTAACAACAATATCATCGCTCTTAGGGCTTGCTCCAACAATCATACCCTCGTAAACATCAACACCAGGACCAACAAACAAACGGCCTCTATCCTGAGCAGCAAATAAGCCATAACCTGTTGTAGTACCTGTTTCGTGAGCAATAAGAGAACCTTGAGCTCTTTGCTGAATGTCACCCTTATATTCCTCATAGCCGTCAAAGATATGGTTCATTATACCATTACCGTTTGTATCTGTAAGGAATTCCGGTCTGTAACCCATAAGACCTCTTGACGGGATTCTAAATTCGAGATGAGTTGTGCCTGATTCACGAGTACCCATATTAAGAAGTTCAGCCTTACGAGTACCAAGCTTTTCCATAATAGCACCAACATAGTTGTCTGGTACTTCAATCATAAGAAGTTCCATAGGCTCGCAAAGTTTGCCGTCAATAGTCTTATAAATAACCTTTGGACGGGAAACCTGGAATTCATAGTTTTGTCTTCTCATTTGTTCGATAAGGATAGAAAGATGAAGTTCACCACGACCGGAAACTCTGAATGTATCAGCAGAATCAGTTTCTTCTACACGCATAGCAACATTTGTTTCGACTTCTTTGAAGAGTCTGTCACGAATATTTCTTGATGTAACAAATTTACCTTCACGACCTGCAAATGGGCTGTTATTAACCATAAACATCATAGAAACGGTTGGCTCGTCAATCTTAACAAATGGAAGTGGGTCGATGCAGTCAGGGGAGCAAGCTGTTTCACCAATATTGAGGTCAGGAATACCTGAAACAGCAATCAAATCGCCAAGCTCTGCTGTCTGAGCTTCAACTCTTTTAAGACCCTCAAACTGATAAAGCTTTGTAACCTTAGCATTTTTAGTTGTGCCATCATTTCTGCAAAGTACAATCTGTTGTCCAACATTAACGCTACCTCTTTCAACACGGCCAATACCAATTCTACCAACATACTCATCATAGTCAATGTTTGAGAACAAAATCTGTAAAGGTGCGTTCATTTCACCTGTTGGCGCAGGAATTTCAGATATAATTTTCTCAAAGAGAGGCTTCATATCAGTACCCTTTTCATGTGGGTCAAGTGTTGCATAGCCATCTCTGCCTGATGCGTAGACGACTGGGAATTCAAGCTGGTCTTCATCAGCACCAAGCTCAATAAAGAGGTCGAGAACTTCGTCAACGACTTCTTCTGGTCTCGCACCAGGTCTGTCAATTTTATTAACAACTACAAGAGGTTTTTTGCCTAAACCAAGAGCCTTTTTAAGAACAAATCTTGTTTGTGGCATACAGCCCTCAAATGCATCGACAAGCAAGAGAACACCATCAACCATCATAAGAATACGCTCAACCTCGCCACCGAAGTCTGCGTGTCCTGGGGTGTCAACTATATTTATTTTAGTGTTATTATACATAACAGCAGTATTTTTAGAAAGAATTGTAATTCCTCTTTCACGCTCAAGGTCATTAGAGTCCATAACTCTATCTTCAACAGCCTCGTTAGCTCTGAATACACCACTTTGAAGAAGAAGCTGGTCAACGAGTGTAGTTTTACCGTGATCAACATGGGCAATAATAGCAATGTTTCTTAAATTCTCTCTTGTATCCATTTCAGAATCCCTCTTTTTACTTAGTTATATTATCAACAATTTATTATATCATATGGTAAAGGCTCTTGCAATTATTATTTCGGGATATTTTTTAGATTTATGCAGAAATATAGCATAATAATTTGATAAAATCTGTACAAAATCAAAGCTTTGAATGAGCATATCAAAAATACTATATTTAGTACTATGAATTTTTGTGCGACTGTGATATAATGATTGTATATTTAAATTTGAATTTGGGTGTATATTATGAAACTCTTTAAAACACGAATAGATAACGATATAAAAAAATTTTTTAATGCTATTTTAGAAAAAGGAAATCCAATAAATAACGATTTTATTGAATTGCTTACAGCAATTAGTACAAAATTTAATGTTGATTCAGTATATATAGCTTTTGCAGATATGAATAAAGATACATTTTTCTATCCTTATTTTGATGCAAAAAACTCTAAGTATAATATGAGCAAAAGGAAATTTCCAATTAATCATAACCTCATAGGCACATCATTAGATAGATATGGGAAAGATAGTTTGTGTGTGTATAATATAGAAACAGATTGTGAGCGGAAATGCATACTTGATTATGCGTTTATTCGTAGTGAAAATTATTATTACTCAATAGGAATTTGGTGTGCTCATAGAAGTAATTGGTCAGACGAAGAATGCCATGCACTGAAAAAAGTAGGACATTTATTAAAAAATGTCATGGTTAATACCGATGGAGTATTTGCTCTTATGCAATATCAAAAAAATCAAGAATTGAAAGAAAAAAACGAAGAACTTATTACAATGCAAAATCAAATAGTAAGTCTTTTAAATTGCGGTATTGTCGCATATACAGTACCAGAGCATAGACTTTTAATAATAAACGATAAAGCAAAGCGTATTTTTGATTGCGATGACGAAAATTTAATGGGTTCTCATTTAGAATTTTTACAAACAAAAATTCTAAATGAGGATAAAGGTATTGTAAATCAAGTAATAAAAAATCTTAAAAATTGTGGTGATGAAGTTGCCTATACCCTTAAATCTAAAAATTCAAAAGGCGATATAAATGTTATAAGTGTGGTCACAAAGCTTTTAAAATTTGATAGTGGACAGAGATTTATTTTAAGCTCTGTTCTTGATATAACTCGTTTTGCAGAACTTAGCGAGAAGCTTCATACAGAACGAAAGCAATATCGTGATGCACTTGTTAATAACTGTGAGTTTTCCTTTAAATTTGATGTTACGGAAGGAATTATAAATTCTGAAATTTACACAAGAAATAATAGGCATCTATTAAATGAGTTAGGCTTAACAGCACCAGTTTCTTATAATAAATTGGTTGAAAATTGGATCGCTATTCAAAAGCCTAAATTTCTAAATGAAAATATGAATAAACATCTTACAGTAGATTTGCTTATTAAGCATTTTGAGATTGGAGTTACAAATATAGAAACAGAATATTACGACTGTAATAGAGATGTTTTTATAAGATTATTAGCTTTACTTTCTAAAAATGAGTATAATAACCACATCGAAGCAATAGTTATTGCAACAGACACAACAGCAGCACATAAAGAGGAAGAAAGAAGAAAACTCGAACTTTTATATACTAAAAAAGAACTCCAAAAAAGCATAGAATCCGAACAGAAAAAGCTTGCAATAATAGAAGCTATGAATGATATATATTACTGCAATTACTATATAGACCTTATAAATAATACATATGAACAGATTATAAGTGTAGATTATCTTGAAGAGTATATACCAAAGAACGGTAATGCACAAGAAACTATTAATATGTGGTTAAATTTGGGTGTTAGTGATGACTTTATTAAAGATGTAAGAAAATTCACAAACCTTCATACACTTAGAGAGCGTATGAAAAACAAAAGCATATTAAGTATGGAACTTAATAGCAAAAAAGCCGGTTGGGCAAGAATAAGTTTTATTGCAGTAGATGTGGATAATTGTGGAATGCCACTTCATACACTTTTAGTATCTCAGTATATAGACGAAGAAAAGAAAAATGAACTTGCTACTAAGCAAGCATTAAAAGAGGCATATGAAGCAACCAATCGTGCCAATCAAGCTAAATCAAATTTTCTTTCGAATATGAGCCATGATATTCGTACGCCAATGAATGCGATTATAGGTATGATAGCTATTGCGGAAATATATTTGAATAATCCTGAGAAAATGGCTGATTGTCTATATAAAATTAAAGTATCAAGCAAACATCTTTTGGCATTAATAAACGATATTCTTGATATGAGTAAGATAGAATCTGGAAAAATCGAACTTAATGAAGAATCAATAATGCTTACAGAACTTATTAATAATGTTATTGATATATGTAAACCACAAGCCGAAGCTAAAAATCATACACTTACTCTTGATATAAAAAGCATAGAGCACAATAAAGTTATAGGAGACGAAACAAGAATTCAGCAGATTTTTACAAATCTTATAAGTAATTCAATAAAATATACACCAGTTGGTGGTAAAATTAGTGTTATTATATCTGAAAAAGCTGTGAACAGACCTCATATGGGCTGCTATGAATTTATATTTGAAGATAATGGTGTAGGTATGGAACCCGAATTTTTAAATCGTATATTTGAACCTTTTGAACGAGAGCGGAAAAGCTATATAGGGAAGATACAAGGAACAGGACTTGGAATGACTATCGCAAGAAATATTGCTCGTATGATGAATGGCGATATTGAAGTAGAAAGCAAAAAGGGCAAAGGCTCAAAATTTACAGTAACTATATTCTTGAAATTTGCTAATGATGAAAATATTTTTAGTAATCCTCAAAATTATTGCAATGAAAATAATGCAAATTCACTTATAAAATTTTCTAAAAAAGATTATTCATCTAAAAGGGCTTTGCTTGTTGAAGATAACATCCTTAATTGCGAAATAGCTATTGAAATTCTTGGAATGGCTGGATTAAAAGTCGAATATGCTTCTAACGGAAAAGAAGCAATAGACAGAATCCTATCCTTAGAGCCACATTATTATGATATTATTTTTATGGATATTCAAATGCCAATTATGAATGGTTACGAAGCAACTCGTATAATAAGAAGTTCCGGCAGAGAAGATTTAAATAATATTCCTATATTAGCAATGACAGCTAATGCTTTGGCTCAAGATGTTCAGGCAGCATTAAAATCAGGTATGAATCAACATATATCTAAGCCATTGGATTTAAATCAGTTATATAATGCACTTGAAAAATGGCTGAAATAAGCTGGTTTTTAGAGAATTTTTATGATATTTTGTAAAATATTTTAAAAAAATATTCAAATAATTTATTAAAGCTATTGTTTTAGGTATAAAGGTTTGATATAATAAGAATTTGTACAGTTATTAAAACTATAAAACATTAAAAAAAGTATTGACATTGCGTTTTATTAGTGATATAACTGTACTATAACTTATAGTACAGTTTAATTATGAATGGAGGAATTAAATGAAGAATGTATTAGAATTTATTGAAAATTCTGCTAAGAATTTTCCAGACAAGGTAGCATTTTCCGATGAAAGTAATTCTATTACATATATCGAACTTTTAAAAATGTCTAAGACAATAGGAACTGCTCTTGTTAAAAAAAATAATACAAAAAATAAGCCTATTGCAGTTTTTCTTGATAAAACCGTATTTGCTCTTACAGCTTTTTTTGGAACTGTTTATAGTGGAAACTTTTATACAGTTATAGATTCTATGATGCCAGCTGATAGAATCAGTACAATTTTTGAATCACTTCATCCGGTAGCTATAATAACTGATAATGAACATCTAAAAATTGCTGAAAGTATAGAAAATTGTGGCGAAATCATATTGCTTGAAGATGCTTTGCGACAACAAATTGATGATAAAAAGCTTGCAGAAATTCGTAGCAATTCGATAGATACAGACCCTTTATATTCGTTGTTTACATCTGGTTCAACAGGAGTTCCAAAGGGTACGGTTGTAAGCCATAAAAATGTTATAGCATATTCTGAGTGGGTTTCTGAAACCTTTGATATTACAAGCGAAACAATTTTCGGAAGTCAGACGCCTTTCTATTTTAGTATGTCGGTTCTTGATGTTTTCTCTACAATAAGGAACGGTGCAACTTTCCATATTATTCCAAAGAAATATTTTTCTTTCCCTATAAAATTGCTTGAGTATGTAAGAGATAGAGAAGTAAATACAATCTACTGGGTACCATCTGCATTATCTATTGTTGCAAACTGGAAAGCTCTTGATTATGTTGAGCTACCAAAGCTTAAGAAGGTGCTTTTTGCAGGTGAGGTTATGCCTACAAAACAGCTTAATATGTGGATTAAGAAGCGACCTGATATTTTTTATGCTAATCTTTACGGTCCAACAGAAACAACTGATATATGTACATATTATGTTGTTGATAGGAAATTTAAAGATGACGAAACTTTGCCAATAGGTAAGCATTGCAATAACTGCGATGTTATGATTCTTACAGAAGATAATCGTTTGGCTGAGGTTGGCGAAGAAGGCGAACTATGTGCAAGAGGTTCATTCCTTGCTATGGGATATTATAATAATCCTGAAAAAACCAAGGAGGTTTTTGTACAGAATCCGCTTAATACAGCTTATCCTGAAATCATATATAAAACAGGCGACCTTGTAAAGCTTAACGAAAAGGGAGAAATAATTTATATTTCTCGAAAGGATTATCAGATTAAGCATATGGGTTATCGTATAGAGCTTGGAGAAATTGAAGCTGCGGCAGGCTCAATAGAAAAAATAAAAACTTGTGTATGTATTTACAACGAAAGCGAAGACAAAATTGTCTTTATATATGAAGGCTCGAAGATGACTGATAGTGAACTTATGAACAAGCTTTCAGAAAAGCTCCCTGTTTATATGCGACCAAATGTTATAAAGAGAATAAAACAAATTCCATATAATCAAAACGGAAAAATAGACAGAAAACTTTTAAAACAAACTTATAAGGATATTTAATTAAGGATATTTAATCGGAGGTAAAATTTAAAATGGAAAAGAAAATTTTAGAAATTCTTAGCGAAGTTAAGCCTGGTGTAGATTTTGAGGGAAGAACAGACCTTATTGATGCTGGCATTCTTGCATCATTTGATATTATCTCTCTTGTATCAGAATTGAATGACGAATTTGATGTAGAAATTTCAGTTGTAGACCTTGTTCCAGAAAACTTTAATTCAGTAGAAGCTATGGCAAAGATGATTAAGCGTCTTGAGGACGAAGACTAATGAACTTTAAAGAAAATATATTTCTTATTGCGTTCTTGCCAATTGTCCTATTGCTCTATTATATCTTACCTAAAAAGGCAAGATGGGGTGTTCTTCTCGCCTCAAGCCTTATATTCTATATTCTTTCAAGTGGAATATTTACATTTATAATGCTTGGTACATCAGTGACAATATATGTTGCTGGTTTGCTTATGCAAAAGATAAATGATAATTTTAAAAAGCAAAAATCCATAGAAGGTATCACAAAAGAAGAAAAAAAGCTATTAAAGAAAAAAGCAACCAATAGAAAAAAGCTTGTCGTTCTTGCGATTGTTATAATTAATTTTGGTTTACTTCTTACTTTAAAATATGGCAATTTCTTCTTGGGTACTATAAATATAGTTTTTGGTATGACAATTCCGCCATTAAGCCTTATACTTCCTCTTGGAATTTCTTTCTATACTTTACAAGCAGTTAGCTATGTTATTGATGTTTATAGAGGAACTTGTAAAGCTGATAAGAATTTTGGAAGAGTTTTGCTTTTTGTATGTTTCTTTCCGCAAATAATAGAAGGCCCTATTGGAAGATATGATAAACTGGCAGGTCAGCTTTATGAGGGACATTCATTTGACTATGATAAATTTATGAAAGGTCTTCAGCTTATGCTTTGGGGACTTATCAAAATAATGGTCATAGCCGATAGAGCAGGAATATTTGTAGGCAATATTTTTGAGAAAATTTATGATGCAGATGGCTCTATTATTCTTTTAGGAGTTTTGCTCTATACTATTCAGCTTTATGCGGATTTTTCTGGCTGTATGGATTTAGTAAAGGGCATAGGACAGCTATTCGGAATTGAGATGGCAGACAACTTTAGGCGCCCGTTTTTCTCAACATCTGTTAATGAATTTTGGAGACGCTGGCATATTACTCTTGGAGCATGGCTTCGCGATTATATATTTTATCCAATTTCACTTTCTAAGTTCTTTGCGAATCTTTCTGCAAAGGCTAAAAAAAATTTTGGAGATTTTCTTGCAAAATTCCTACCATCAGCATTTGCACTTTTCTTTGTATGGTTTATAAATGGTCTTTGGCACGGAGCAGAAGTAAAATATATAGTTTATGGACTTTATTACTATGTTGTAATGATGCTTGGCCTGCTCTTTGAACCTTTGTTTGTAAAGATAACTAATGCCTTACATATCAACAGAAAGTCTAAGCCATATTTTGTATTTCAAGTAATACGCACTTTTTTACTTGTAAATCTTGGTATGCTTATATTTAGAGCAAATACACTTGCTGACGCTTGGTATGCTTTGTGTGCTATATTCAGCAAATTTAATGGCGATATTTTTGCAACAAGTGTATTAAGCTATAAACTTCATATATATGATTTTATAGTTATTGCAATAGGAGCAGTTGCATTATTTATAGTTGGTGTTCTTCAAGAAAGAGGACACCATCTTAGAGATGAGATTGCCAAGAGAAATATAGTTATTCGCTGGACAATCTATTTTGCAGCTTTATTTATTTTAATAATAGTAGGAGCATATGGAGAAGGTTATCGTGTGGCAGATTTTCTCTATGCACAATTCTGATAAGTATAAGAAAGGGCTGATAAATTGGAAAACAATAAAAAACTTATTACACAGAGAATATCCAAGGTTATCTGTTTTTTGCTTATATTTACAGCTTTCTTGGGAATAGGCTCAAAGATTTTTATTCCTAAGAAGAATTCTGCCGAATATGGCAATAAAAATTACTACGGAAATTCATATCATGGAGAACGAGCTAATTCAATAGATATTGTAGTAGTTGGAAACAGTTCAGCATATAAAAGCTTTTCTCCACTTGAACTTTGGAACAAATATGGATATACCAGTTTTGTTTGTGGTGCTCCTGCTCAGAAAATTCAAGAAGGATATTATATGCTTGAAAATTTCTTAAAAGAGCAAAAGCCTAAGGTTGTTATCTATGAAACTGAGGGTATATTCAACTCTTACGGTAAGAAGATAAAAAGCTCTTATAATCAAGCTAAGCGAGATTTGATATTTCTTTCAAACGAAATTGATGGCATAAATGCCACTTTAGATGTAGTAACAGCAAATATATGCCCACTTTTGAAATATCATAATCGTTGGAGTAGCTTAAAACCAGAAGATTTTACTCTTGAACCTGATTATTCAAAGCATTATGTTTCAAAGGGATATGTGCTTACAAATAAGGTTAAGCCTTATCGTGGCAATAAAAATTATATGAAGCCGTCAGACTATACAACGCCTATTCAATATACAAATCTTTACTATCTAAATAAAATGAAGGAACTTTGTGATAAGAACGGTGCGGAGTTTGTACTTATGTCATCACCGCTCCCAAGAGCGTGGAATGATGAACGCCATAAGGCAGTTAAAGCTTATGCCGAAAAGAATAATATAAAATATCTTGACACTAATCTTTATATTGATGAAATGAAGATTGATTGGTCTAAGGATAGTTCTGATAAAGGTTATCACCTTAATGTGTATGGTGCGAAGAAAAATACAGCCTTTGTTGGAAAATATCTTACAGATAATTTTAAGCTTACTGACCATAGGGGAGATAAAGAATTTTCTCAATGGAATAAAGATTATAAGATTTATTCAAAGAAAATCAAAATGCTTAAATAATAAAAGAATATAAAAAATCCTCTCTGACTTAAATTTGAAGTCAGAGAGGATTTTTTGCAATAAAATTAGTCTATAACCTTATAGCCTTGAGCTTCAATAGTACTTGTTAAAACTTCATCAGAAATATCCGCATTAAGTTTTACTATTGCTGTACCGCTTTTGTGACTTACGGTTGCTTCGTCAATTTCAGGGAGAGCTTCAAGGCACTTCTTTACAGTAGCTTCACAATGAGGACACATCATACCTTCGATTTTAATAGTTTTTTCCATAGTCTTAATCTCCTTTTTATTTTTTGTTTGTCGTTTTTTATCGTGCTTAGGATTTTTAATGTTCAGAAAATTGAGTCTTAATGCGTTAGTAACAACACAAACACTTGAAAGGCTCATTGCTGCCGCTCCGAACATAGGATTCATCTCCCAGCCAAGCAGGGAAATCCATGCTCCAGCGGCAAGTGGAATACCGATAACATTATATATAAATGCCCAAAAAAGATTTTCGTGAATATTTTTGAGCGTTGCACGACTAAGCCTTATTGCAGCAGAAACATCTGTAAGCTTGTTATTCATAAGAACAATATCTGCGGCATCAATTGCTATATCTGTTCCTGCACCGATTGCAATTCCAACATCTGCACGAGTTAATGCAGGAGCATCATTTATTCCGTCACCAACCATAGCTACACTGCCACGACTTTTTAATTTTCGAATAGTTTCTTCTTTTCCGTCAGGAAGAATACCTGCAATAACTTCATCAACACCTACTTGTTTTCCGATTGCATTTGCAGTTCGTTCATTATCTCCTGTTAGCATAACTATACGGATTCCCATATTTTGAAGTTCTTTGATTGCTCTTGGACTATCTTCTTTGACAACGTCAGCAACTGCTACTATGCCAATAAGCTTTTCAGAGTTTGCAAAAAATAGGGGAGTTTTACCCTCATTTGCGAGTTTTTCTGCCTTTGAAATAATATCATCTGAAAGGTTAAGTTTTCTTGTGACAAAACCTATACTTCCTGCGAATATTTCCTTATTATTAAGTCTTGCAGAAAGACCATTACCAATAAGTGCTTTAAAATCAGTTACTTCATCAGCAAGTATATTCATTTCTTTTGCTTTGATAATAATCGCTTTGGCGAGTGGATGTTCACTCATACTCTCAAGAGAGACTGCAAGCTTCATAAGCTCTGTTTCACTTGTTTCGTTAGGAATAATATCAGTTACACGAGGTTCTCCACTTGTAATTGTGCCAGTTTTATCAAGTGCAATAATTTCTACTTTGCCCGTTTGTTCAAGAGAAACCGCTGTCTTAAACAATATTCCGTTTCTTGCACCAATTCCATTGCCGACCATAATTGCAACAGGCGTTGCTAAGCCTAATGCACAAGGACAGCTTATTACAAGAACGGATATTCCTCTCGCAAGGGCAAAGCCAACTGTTTGTCCGCATAATAGCCAAATTGCAATAGTTATGATTGCAATAGTTATAACGACAGGAACAAATATTCCTGAAACTTTGTCTGCAACTTTTGCAATAGGTGCTTTAGTTGCTGCTGCATTGCTTACCATTTTTATGATTTGCGAAAGTGTAGTGTCTTCGCCAACTCGTGTAGCTTCACATTTTATAAATCCTGATTGATTGACCGTAGCAGCGGAAACAGCATCTCCAACATTTTTATCAATAGGTATGCTTTCGCCTGTAAGAGCAGATTCATTTACAGCACTATTACCATTAATAATGATACCATCTACGGGTATGCTTTCTCCTGGTCTTACTACAAAAATATCACCCTTATGAACTGATTCGATAGGTACAGTCTGTTCAATATCATCACGAATAATATTAGCTGTTTTAGGCGAAAGCTTCATAAGACTTTTAAGTGCATCTGTAGTTTTTCCTTTTGAGCGAGCCTCAAGCATTTTGCCAACAGTAATAAGTGTAAGAATCATAGCAGCCGATTCAAAATAAAATTCGTGCATATATCCCATGACTGCAACTAAATTACCTCTGAGCTGTGCATCAGTCATTGCAAAAAGTGCATAACAGCTATATACAAATGCTGCACCTGAACCAAGCGCCACAAGTGTATCCATATTTGGCGAGCCTTTAATCAAGCTTTTAAAGCCACTTATAAAGAATTTTTGATTTATAACCATAATCGCTATTGTTAATAATAATTGAATAAGTCCCATAGCTATATGATTATCTGCCATAAATGATGGCAATGGCCAATTCCACATCATATGCCCCATAGAAATATACATCAGAATAACAAGAAATATTAAAGAGGCTATCAATCTTCTTTTTAGTTTGGGTGTTTCGTGGTCTTCAAGTGCATCTTCATCAGATTGTACAGAGCTTTTAGTGTCTAAACCTTTTTCAGAAGCGTCATAGCCTGCTGCACGAACTGCAGAAATTATTGCTTCAGAAGATGCTGTTCCGTCTACACTCATAGAATTTGTCAATAAACTTACTGAGCATGAAGTTACACCAGCAATCTTATTGACAGTTTTTTCAACTCTTGTACTGCAAGCAGCACAACTCATACCTATAACATTAAATTGTTTCATAATATCTCCTACTTCATCAACTTTTGGAGAACCGTAACAAGCTCATCTATAGTTTCATTCTTACCATCACGAATATCCTGAGCAACGCAGGTTTTTATATGATTAGCAAGAAGTTCCTTATTAAATGAGTTAAGTGCAGCATTTGCGGCAGCTACCTGAATCAAAATATCAGGGCAATAAGCATTCTTTTCAAGCATACCCTTTATGCCTCGAATCTGACCTTCAATACGGTTCAATCTGTTAACGAGTGCCTTATATTCTTTGTCCGTTCTCTGCTTAGTTTTATAGCATTGTGGACATTCTTTCATTTCATTTTCCACTATATCACCTCATTTTAATTGTATCTTATACCCTGTATAGGTATTTTACAGTTAAGATTATATACCCTTGTAAGATGTTTGTCAATGTTGCATCTTGCAAGTACTATCGAAATTATATATATTATATATGAGGTTCATTGTAAAATGAAATAGGACAATAGAAAAGTCATAGCAAACGTGATATAATTGAAGTTCCCACACAACAAAAAATCACAGAGGATTGCTATAACTGAGGAACAGTATACAACAAAACGAAGGAAATTAAAACGAAGGAAATTCCAACACTTAGCAATAGAAAAGCGAGCACAAATTGAAATATTGCTGAAACAAGGGCTTGCAAAAACGAAAATAGCCAAAGCAGTAGGCATATCCCGTTCAACAATCAATGATTTTCAAAAAGTCCGTCAAATCTTTTAAGAAGTAATTTTCTTGAATTTTTTAAAGCCCTTTCACCAATTATACAAAATAAAAGTTTTTATACTTAATATACAAACTGCACAATTATTTCAATCGCAAAAGTTCACGAAGTTCTCTAAAAATCGCCGAAGCTGTATCAACTCTTGTATCAGATACAACTAAATCATATAAATCTTTACTTGTTGCACTATGATAATCAAGTCTTGAACGCACAACTTGTAAATCATATGATAATAAATCATATTTCTTACACATATAATCAAGCAATAAATGTAATTCTGTATCATTCATTATGTAAATCACCTTTTTCTTTAAATTCTCTTGACAACAAAAGCGAAAATAGTATAATAGAAATAGTTCGTTTTCGTTTTTTGATAAATAAGGCTTTATTATAATAATAAGTAGTAATTCTTGTATTATAGCCATTAGTATCAGTTATCTTTACGGACTTTTTAAAGGTGAGGAGAGCAGTCCTCACCTTTTTTTGTGCATTTTCAAAAGTAATTGTTTCTGGCTGTGGTCTTTTTACACCTCTACTACATCTAAACATTCTAAAACCTGCAGGATAATATTTTAATCTTGCACCTTTCAATATCTTTTTTTCCACTTTACCGCTTTTTGTGCGTACATTACAAGTCTTAACATCACCTTGCCAACGGGAAAATGGATTAGCTAACTGATATTCTTCAAGGCTCATATCGCCAAGATATGCAGTTAAATAAGCACCAACATTATCGCAATCTTTAAGACTTTTTATATTAACAAAGTCATATCCAATACCGTCAACATTACGATATTCATAGCCTTTTTTACTCCACAATCGCCAAAAATCATCATGTGGAATATAAGGTGCTTTACATTGCCAAATAAAAAGCCCGTGTATATGCCAAGCTCCCCGTCCCTGTGGCTCTGCACAGATTATATATTCGTGGGAATCAATACCCTTTTGCTCTTCATAGTATTTAAATCTTTTATTAAAATTTTTAAAATCTATATATAATTTTTCAGGGTCTTGCATATTTTCTTTATAAGTTAATGTAAACCAAATGACATTATCAACATTAGTAACATTACAATTTATTAAGTCACGCAATTTTTTTAAACTACGAGCAACACTTTTTTTATCATCTTCTCTGCTTACATAATGTACTACTTCTTTGACTTCGGCAGTGCCTAAAACCATTAAATGGTCTTTATCTAATCTAACAATATTACATTTATGATTTTTATGAGTATTGTACTGCAATTCCGTAATATTGCCTAACTCTGTAAATTTTACAAAGGTTGAAGGTTTAATTTCTAAATCTTCAATCTTTTCTACTTGCATAACTCTACACCTCGTTTTTCGCCTATTATTCTTATATAATCAAGTTAATATATGCCCGTCCCGCCCTATTTCGCCAAAAGGCGAAATAGGGGAGAACAGGGCAACTAATTAACTGCTTTTATAAAGCGTAGAATAATCGAATAACCGTAGTAAATGCCTATGCAAGTAACCCAAAGCGCAAGAGTATTTACAATAAACCTTACATCAATAAAATAATTGATGTAAGGTAAATACTCTGCAATAGGTGACTTAGAAATTAGCTTAAAAGGACTATCAGGAAGAACACCAAGAACCCAACCAAGAATATCATTCAAAGCACCACCAAGCCAATCAAAAATTTGTCTAAATACATCCATAAAATCAAGCTCCAATCATTTTCCTTGTTATTTGTATAAGAACAACTACAAAACCTAATGAAATAAAAAATCTAAGTATAGGTACAACATCATCAAGTACAGCAAAATCAATAACTATATTTTCATTTATCAAATAATTACCATTATCATCCTTTAAATATCGAAAAGGAAATACAAAGCGAGGAGCAACAGCATTATCTGTATAGAAACCAGCAAAAACATTATACAAATCATACGGCAAGCAAAACGGGAACTTGTCAAAAAGTCCGCTTGAATCAATCTTTGGCACTCCGTCTGGATAGCTGGCAGTATCAACATACTCTATAACATCAGCTTGCGTCATACTGTTAAGAGTAGACATATCATTACTATCAACCAAATCATCAGGTACAGTAACGCCTACAGCTTGAGTACCGTTGTATACATCAGGTACAGTACCAGTAATAGGCACGGGCAAAGATCTATACTTATCAACATCATTAACATTTTTTTGACTATCTGTATAATGTCTAAGTCCTGCACCATCAAGCACAGTATAAAACATATCGCAAGGAGTATCAAAACTATAATAAGTTTTATTTGTATTATAATTCACAAGAGGTACGCAAGTATCATCAGTTACATTAGATTTATTAGGATCAAAATCATCAGCATTAACAAAGCGATATTTACCGTCTACACATTGCGTAAAATAACATAATGTGCCATCAACACTATACATAGATGTATTAAGACTACTATAAGGTGATACACTCAAAAAATTAAAAATACCAGTGCCAAAACGCTGATTAGTAAAAAAGAAAGAACAACGATCATTGAAGCTTTTATATGATTGCTCAATATCCGATTTTAAAGTACCCGAAAACTTAAAATTATTATTGCCAGGAACAACATAAGAATAATAATGCAAATTAAAAGGATATACGCTAAACATAGAGCCATAACCATATTGACTATCATTATTAATCCAAGAATCATTTTTATAGGGTAAATGAGGATAAATATATTTAAGAGGTGTCGCAGAATCAAGAGTTAACATACTATAATCACTAAGAGTGATTTGCACAGTACCACCATCACAATCAACACAAAATTGACTATCAGCAGTAAAACCAAGAGTTCCGTCCTTGCCAGCTGTAATATTTGATGTTGCGTCACTATAGGCATTACCGTACCAATACTCAATATCACCTGTTATAATTTTCCAGGTCTCAGGGTCAAACATCATCTGAAATCCATGACCAACATAAGCGGTAGCACCAATAATGGCAGTAACAGTTGTTTTTATATTATCAATAGTTGTCTTACTTGCTTTTGCTAAAAAGTCTTGTGCTCCTCCTCGCCATTCCGCATCAGTGGCATATTTAATGCCTACGCTTAAAAAAATCGAGCAAACAGCAGTGATAATAATATCATCAACAACGGCTATTGCTTCCGCCCGTTCGGTTACTGGCAACAGTGCTAACACCAGTGTCAACATCATAATTAACGCAGTCAATATTAATCGTTGTTTTATCGTCTTGTTTTCGCTGTGTATCATTGTTTGTAACTTGTTCATCACTCCACCCCCGAACCTTTCTACTTCTAACAACTTTTTCTTCTTTAGCTTCATTTGGCTTATCAATAAACAAAGCCATAGTATCATAGCAATCAGCTTTTTTCTTGCGAAAGCGATGTAAATTACTTGTTATACGCATTTTGCAAGGATACCAAATTTCAACGGTAATAAACAAACCCTTGAAAACCTTTGATAAAAGCCACATTATGAGATTTGCTCTTGCTAATGCTCTATGTTTAATCTCATACTCGATTAAGCCCCTGATTTGCTTATCAAGCATTTTATCGCTTTGAGTTATGAGTATAACTTCAAAGTTAAAATGTCGGTGGTTTGCAAAAAAGTTAATCCATTCCATTCTATCTGACCTGCCAAATTCTCTTGGATTAAAAAAAGTTGAAGCTTCATCAATAACTATCAATGTCTGAGGTTTATAACTCAACTTATGATTTTCGCGGTGAAAACTTAAAAGCATTTTAGGAGTTATTTCTGTGTTTTTACAAAACTTGTAAATACCTTTAGGAGATACACCAACACGAGCATAATCAACAGGGAAATTTGTTATAACATTGCGGTTAGATTTTAGCCAATTAAGTATATCGCAAACTGCGTGGTAACTCTTGTAACTACCGGGAGTACCACTATAAAGCGTTATCATTAAACCACTCCTCAAAAGTAAAGGGAGTACAGAAAAACTCTATACTCCCACAAATAAGATTACAAGATTAAAAAAGATTAGCCTGCCTTATTTGCAAGGCTCTTAAAGAAACCGATTGCCTTTTTAATACCGAAGATAGCACCAAGGATAGCAAGTGCAACAGGTACAGCTATCATTACATAACCCATAAGGTCACTTTGAATACTACCTACGGAAGTTTTGAAAGCGTCTTGCATTGATGATGTTGATGTTGTTCCATCTACCGCAAAAGCAGAAAGACAAGACATACAAGCCATTATTGCAGATACAACAGAAACAGAAATAGCTCTTTTATGTCTGCTAAAAGCGTTTTTGAACTTACAAAGCATTATTTACACCCCCTTATGATTTAAATATCAGCTGTAAGCACTCATAAATGACTTTGCCAAACAAGCTGAATATTAAATGCAAGCAAAAGCCTGCAATAATACCGAGTATTAAAAAATTAAAAGCAGTAGTAAACATTACAGCACCTACCATTTAAAAAAGTTAAAACCGTGTGAAATTAAACAACCAGCTATAATGCCAACACCGAAAATTAAAACACAAAGTAAATCTTCCATATCATTCAGTAATATCTAAGATTTCATAGTCAACTAAGCGACCGTTAGGGCCATAGTCAAGCGACATCTTAGAGTTAATCTCAACAAGGGGATAGTCTTCAACATCAACATAAAATTCAATTACTTTCTGACCGTCGGCTTCATTACCATTGACTGTGTCTGCTTTTGCAAATTTGTAAGAGCCAAATACTTTTGCGTATGACTTCATTTGTCCTGTCGCTTTATCTGTGTAGCCCTTTTTCATTTTGCCTAATACTGTTACAATCATTCTTAGCACCGTCCTTTTTTATTATAGGTTAAATTTCTTTTAGAACACTATTGTTCTAACGAAAATAATTATAGCACACTTCTATTCTAAAGTAAATATAATAGAACATATTTATTATAAAATCAGCATAAAGAACATAAAAGGAGTGATAAAATTGTATGTTTTAACAAGAATAAAAGAAGTAAGAAAAGAAAAAGGAATAACTCAAGAAAAAATTGCAAATATGATTGGAATGAATCAAACACAATATAGTCGATATGAACGAGGAGAAAACGAGATAAAAGTAAATGTATTAATAGATATTTGTAAAGCATTAAAAGTATCAGCAGACTACATATTAGAACTAACAGACGACCCAACACCAAGAACACCAAGTAAACATATAAAAAATAATATTGAAATTAACTTCGGTAATGTAAATATGAATTAAACTGAATTTTCTTTGCACACGAGGTTGCAAAGCAACATCAGAAAGGGGAAAACCAAGCGTTTTCCCCTCATTTTTTGCCATTGAAACCGTTGAAAACAAGTTTCCAACCGTTCCAACAGCAAAAAATACACCCCTTTTGAAATGCTCCTATCCTAACCTTGCTTGCAAGCAAATTAACCTTTAAACACCTCAATAAAACAAATCTTTTAAGTAGTCATCATCAAAAGATACATCATTAGTTTTAGGTACTTCAAAACCACAACAAGATAATCTTTTGAGATATGACGGACTATTTATCCACGCAAGTATATTTTTGATTGCCCTAATACGCTCATAATCATAATGACCGCCCATATCACACTGTATAGCAAATTGACAGCCTGCAAGTTCCTGCTTTAATACCTCGACAGGTATATATTTAACTTTATTATCCATTTTTTACCCCTTTCACCAACTATACAAAATAAACCTTTTGTATAATTGGTGAAAGGGTGAGTTTATTTATCTGATTCTGGCTTTGAAGTTATGCATATTTCTTGGTATATTATCTGTGATTCTGTTTATGATGAGTTTGTTAAGCTTCATTCTATTTTTTGAGGTGTGTAATTGGAAACTTCATGAATTTTTCCATGCCGTGTTCCTGACAATAACAATATATGTAATTATTGTATGAGCCGTATCCTGCGTCAGCTGTCGGATACTTCGGATAGAAGCCATATGTGCTTTTTAACTTTTCCATTAGAGGCTCAAAGCAATCCATATCGCTTCTGAAATGATTGACATCAACTACTGCGATATATTCATCCGCCACACCAATCTGAACATTTTCACTGAGTTTATCTCGATATTTGCAGAGTTTCTCATAATATCTTTGTGCAACGGTCTTCCGATGTCCTCTGCCATACACAAACTTGCCTTCGTCAATATTGCAAACCATTTTGTATCTTGATAATATCTCATCAAGATATTCGGATGTGTATTCTGTGTTGGTTTGGATTTTAACACTTTCATATTTAAGTTCGTTATTCATTTTTTCAAACAGTATATTAACAATAATTCTATAATTCTATTGTTTCATCATATTCTAATTCCATTTTCTCTCAATGTCAATCCTTCTGATTTCAATTCTAATATTTCTTTTTCATAATTACTTATTTGTAACTTCTTGGCATAAAAATTCCCTCTTGATGTATATTCTACATCAAGAGGGTTCTTTTTTCTATTGTCCATTTTTTACAGACTTGTTCAAAAAGATAAGTGTTCTAAATTTGATTTATAATACTTTTGCCTTCAAAATATTAAATATTTTGTGTGAAGCCTCTGTGATATTTTTTTGTGAAATAATTCCAGAAACAACAGCCACTCCGCTTATACCGCTTCCAGTAAGTATGCCGACATTATCGGCATTTATTCCACCGATAGCGACTACGGGAATTTTGACTGTATGTGCAATTTCACTGAGAATTTCAATCGTATTTTTCTTAGCGTCTTTTTTGGTAGTTGTACCAAAGACTGCGCCAACACCAAGATAATCAGCACCATTTTTTTCTGCTTCAAGTGCAAGAGGAAGTGTTGGTGCAGTTACACCGATGATTCTTTCGTTGCCGAGAATTTTTCGTGCCTCGTGTAAGGGCAGGTCGCTTTGACCTATATGTACACCATCTGCATCGACAGCGAGAGCAATATCAACTCTATCATTTATAATAAGTGGTACTCCACGAGTTTGCAAAAATGTCTTGAGAGCTTTTGCAGTATTATAAAAATCTCTTGATGAGAGATTTTTCTCTCTTAGCTGAACCATAGTACAGCCACCGTCAATAGCTTTTTCAACAGCTTCTTCAAGAGTTTTTGTTGACATAAGTTCTCGGTCTGTCACAAGATAAAGCTGATAAATTTCTGAATTTGTTTTCATATGCTCACCGTTGAATCAGAGTTCTGAGCAGAACTTGACTTCCTTGCCCTCAAGGATAAGATTTGTAGTTCTGACAGCACACATCTTTCCGCACATTGAGCAGGTATGACGCTCGCTTACTGGTGTTGATTCATAATATCTCTTAGCCTTTTCCTTATCAATAGCGACCTCAAACATAGCATCCCAATCGAGTTTGTGTCTTGCATCTGCCATTTTGTTATCAATATCTCTTGCACCCTTAATACCATTTGCAATATCGGCTGCGTGTGCAGCAATCTTAGAAGCAATGATACCCTCCTTAACATCGCTGAGATCTGGCAAACGGAGGTGTTCTGCTGGTGTTACATAGCAAAGGAAGTTTGCACCATTATTTGCAGCAATAGCTCCGCCGATTGCTGATGTGATATGGTCGTATCCTGGTGCAATATCTGTAACAAGCGGTCCGAGAACATAGAACGGTGCATTATGGCAGATTCTTTTCTGAATCTTCATATTTGCAGCGATTTCATTCATAGCCATATGTCCTGGACCTTCAACCATAACTTGAACATCTTTTTGCCATGCTCTTTCTGTTAATGCTCCAAGCTCTATAAGCTCGCTAATTTGTCCTGCGTCTGTGCTGTCATCAATGCAGCCTGGTCTAAGTGCGTCACCAAGACTTATTGTACAGTCGTATTCTCTGAGAATATCAAGAACTTCATCATAATGCTCATAAAAAGGATTTTCATTTCCTGTCATTTCCATCCACGCAAAAAGCAATGAACCGCCACGAGAAACAATATTCATCTTTCTCTTATCACGCTTTAGACACTCAACAGCTCTCTTATTAATACCTGCGTGAATTGTCATAAAGTCTACACCCTCTTTTGCATGAGCCTCGACAACCTTTAAAAAGTCCTCTGCTTTTATATCAAGGAGGTCTTTCTCAAGATAACCGATAGCGTCGTACATAGGGACTGTACCTATCATTGCAGGAGAATACTCGATAAGTTGTTTACGGAAAGTATTTGTCTTGCCATAATTACTTAAATCCATAATAGCCTCTGCTCCGAAGTCGATAGCCATTTTTACCTTTTCAAACTCAAGAGTATAGTCCTTGCAGTCGCCAGAAATTCCGAGATTCACATTGATTTTTGTTTTAAGTCCGTCGCCAATGCCCTCTGCGCTTAGAGATTTATGGTTGATATTTGCAGGAATAGCAACTGTACCCTTAGCGACAAGCTCCATAAGCTCCTTAGTGTCCATTTGCTCTTTCTGTGCAACGATTTCCATTTCCCTTGTGACTATGCCTTTTTTAGCGGCCTCCATCTGTGTTTTATAGCTCATAATTGCAGTCCTTTCATATATAATTCATAAAAATGATTTGTTGGTCCATGTCCTTTTCCTATCTGAAGTGAATGTTCAATCGCTGTTGTTATATAAGCTTTTGCTTTTTCAACAGCTTTATTTAAGGTTAAACCATTTGCGAGGTTTGCGGCAATGGCTGATGAAAATGTACAACCTGTTCCATGAGTATTTTTGGTGTTTATGCGTTCAGTTGTAAAGGTATAAAACGATTTACCATCATAAAGTAAATCTATTGCATCTCCCGAAAAGTGTCCGCCTTTAATCAAAACATTTTTTGCACCAAGCGAATATATCTTCTTTGCAGCCTCTTGCACATCTTCTTGACTTTCTATGCTCATTTCTGTAATCGTTTCTGCCTCTGGAATATTCGGCGTAAGAACATATGCAAGCGGAATAACTTCCGTTTTCAAGGCTTCAAGTGCTTCAGGTTTCATAAGAGCGTGTCCGCCCTTTGCCACCATAACTGGGTCAATGACAGTATATTTCGGTTTATACTGACGAAGCTTTTCTGCAACAGCTTTCATACAAATTTCTGATGAAAGCATACCAACCTTAACGGCATCTACTTCAATATCCTCAAAAACAGCGTCAATCTGATTCTTAATCATTTCCGGAGAAATATCTTCAACAGATATTACACGAGAAGTATTCTCAGCAACAACTGAAACAATTACACTCATTCCGAAAACGCCATTCGCCGAAAAGGTTTTCAAATCCGCTTGTATTCCTGCTCCACCACTGCAATCCGAGCCTGCAATAGTCAAAGCCGTTTTCATAAAATCCACCTCCTAAGAATAAAAAAAGCCTGCACAACGGCAGGCTTAACAACTTGAGAACTAAAATATGCGGTATAATTCCGCTTATATTAAGGATAGTAAAAATCTCAATTTCTACAAATTTACTTCCCTACCACGGTATCAACCGACAGGTTCAAAGGGTTTAATTCTCAATCGGACGCTTATCCGATACCCCCGTAAATAATTTATTCAGTTTTTATATTAAATATAGTACCGTATTTTACAAGAATTGTCAAGTTAGCTGATGAACTTCCCAAAAGACAATTAAAAGTTTCGCGCGAGCCTTTTCTACACCAGCTTTGCTGGTGAAAGTTGCTCGCGGTTTCCAAAGGCAGAGCCTTTGGTGGGTTTTAAGGGCGAAGCCCTTAACCTATCTTGCCCCTTAAGGGCGAACAAGGTTCGCCCTTAAATTCTTTCGTTAGCAACATTAGTCAAAAAGGGCGGACTTTGTCCGCCCTTAAAAAGCAAAGAATGTTAAGGGCGTTGCCCTTAAAACCCATGAGGGACTCCGTCCCTCAACCCTGCAAGCTTTTGAAAAAGCTTGAGCAAAACTTTTAAGTGTCTTGGGAGAGTAAATTAGCAAAAATGATTATCACGCACTATTTCAGGAAGCCGTTAATGATTTCCTCCTCGGCTTCTTTTTCGGTAAGTCCAAGAGTCATAAGCTTGATAAGCTGTTCGCCCGCAATCTTACCGATAGCCGCCTCATGAATAAGGCTTGCGTTTTCATCATTTGCAGTTATCTCAGGAACAGCTGTAACTGTACCGTTATCCATAATAATAGCATCACACTCAGTATGACCATTACAAAGATTATTACCATTGACACAAGATATAAATTTCTGATGAGAATCACCTTTTGCAACAGAACGAGAAACCACATGAGTACCACTATTTTCACCGTTGAGGTCTACATGAAATTCTGTGGTAGCCGTCTGTTTGCCATGAGTCATAATCTTTTCGTGTATAACAAGTGTAGCTTTATCCTTAAGAACAGCCTTTGTAAGGCGATATGTTGAATCAACACCCTTAATCTGAGCTGTTTCCATCTCCATATAACCGTTTTCATCAATCTCAACTATTGTGGTAGGATTGAGTATTCTTGCACCGTTGCCGTCACCCTCGCCATAATGCTTTTCTATATATTTAAGACGAGCATTTTTACCAACATGAAATGAATGTATACCATCATGTTCGGAATCCTTATCACCTACATTATGAATACCGCAACCAGCAACAACAAGAACATCGGCTCCCTCTCCAATATAAAAATCATTATAAACGAGGTCATTAAGCCCTGTCTGCGTAAGAATAACAGGAATATCTACTCTTTCGTTTTTAGTTTCTGGACGAATTATAATATCTATGCCCGGTTTATCCTTTTTTGTGATGATTTCTATATTTTCCGTACAGTTTCTTGCTTCAAGCTTACCATTAGAGCGAATATTATATGCACCCTCTGGTATTGATTCAAGGTTTGCAACCTCTTTAAGTAAATTCATTTGAATTTTATCAAGTGCCATATTATATTCCCTCCCTTACATCTTATCTATGAGTGTGGCACAGGTTTTTGCTGTGAGAATTCCATCAAGAATATCTTCTTTTTTGCCATCCTTAATTATTTCGCCATTTGCAATAACAATTATTCTATCCGCAATATTAAGGATACGCTCCTGATGAGATATTATAAGAATAGTACCGCCTTTTTTCTCATACATTTTTTCGAATACAGAAATAAGATTGCTAAAGCTCCAAAGGTCTATTCCAGCCTCTGGTTCATCGAATATAGTAAGCTTTGTGCCTCTTGCCATAACCATAGCTATTTCGATTCTTTTAAGCTCACCACCCGAAAGGCTTGCATTAACTTCACGATTTATATATTCTCTTGCACAAAGTCCGACATCTGAAAGGTAATCACAAATTTGGGCAACAGAAAGCTTTTTGCCTGTTGCAAGATTGATTAAATCCCGAACCGTAATACCTTTAAATCGAACTGGCTGTTGAAAACCGAAGCTTATACCCATTTTTGCTCTTTCGGTAATGTTTTTGTCTGTTATATCGACACCATCAAATATAATCTGACCGTCTGTCGGAGTATATATACCTGCAATAATCTTTGCAAGAGTTGATTTTCCTCCACCATTAGGACCCGTCAATGCGACAAAGCGTTCATCAAGTCTCAAGCTGACATTGTGTATAATTTCTTTTTTTCCCTCGTCATTTTCAGCTAAAAAAGAAATATTCTTTAATTCTAACATTTTAGACTCCTTCTATATAATAGATTCCGTAATTTATATTATACACCATTTTTTGCATTTTGCGAAGTATTATACCCGACTTTTTAAAATTTAGTAAAGAAGCTTGCCCTATTAGCAATTATTAAGAGCTTGTTCTAAATCTGCAATCAAATCTTCCTTATCTTCTATTCCGCAAGAAATACGAATAAGCTCTGCTGGAACTCCTGCCGCTTTGAGTTGTTCATCATTCATCTGACGATGTGTTGATGAAGCAGGATTAAGACAACAAGTTCTTGCATCTGCAACATGGGTTTCTATTGCAGCAAGCTTCAAGTTTTTCATAAACGCTTCCGCTGCTTTTCTTCCACCCTTTAAGCCAAATGATACAACACCACAACCACCATTAGGAAGATATTTTTGTGCAAGTGCATAGTATTTATCACTTGGTAAACCAGAATAATTAACATAAGCTACCTTTGGGTGATTAAGCAAATATTCTGCAACCGCCTGACCATTCTCAACATGGCGAGGCATACGAACATGAAGTGATTCCAAACCCAAATTTAGGAGAAATGCATTTTGTGGAGATTGAATACAACCAAAATCACGCATAAGCTGTGCAGTGCATTTTGTTATAAAAGCGCCCTCCTTTCCAAACTTTACTGCATATGTAATTCCGTGATATGATTCGTCGGGTGTGCATAAACCAGGGAATTTCTCTGCATGAGCCATCCAATCAAACTTACCTGAATCAACAATAGCTCCGCCTACTGCTGCACCATGGCCGTCCATATATTTTGTTGTTGAATGTGTAACAATATCTGCACCCCATTCAATGGGACGACAATTTATCGGAGTTGGAAAAGTATTATCAACTATAAGTGGAACTCCATGTAAGTGTGCTGCTTTTGCAAATTTTTCAATATCAAGAACAGTAAGTGCAGGATTTGCGATAGTTTCACCAAAAACAGCACGAGTATTATCCTGAAATGCTGTATTAAGTTCTTCCTCTGTGCAATCAGGAGAAACAAAAGTAGCTGTGATACCCATTTTAGCCATAGTTACTGCAATAAGATTAAATGTTCCGCCGTATATTGATGACGATGCAACTATGTGACTTCCACACTCACAAATATTAAAGAGTGCAAAAAAATTTGCTGCTTGTCCCGAAGATGTAAGCATTGCTGCTGTACCGCCCTCAAGCTCCGCAATTTTAGCCGCAACATGGTCATTTGTAGGATTTTGAAGTCTTGTATAGAAATATCCAGATTCCTCCAAATCAAAAAGCTTGCCCATAGCCTCACTTGTATCGTATTTAAAGGTTGTTGATTGAATAATAGGTACTTGTCGAGGTTCACCATTTCCTGGAGTATATCCACCCTGTACACATCTTGTGTTTATCTTATATTTTGACATTCTAAAAGCTCCTTTGATAAATTTTGAATAATTTCCCATATAATTATATCAGATTATTACATAAAGTCAATAATTCCTCTAGGCAGAGTTTTTGAACAAGTAAACAAAATGTTAATGAATGAATAAATAAACGAAAAATGATATATCAAGCAAAGAAATAAAGATTGACAATTTAATAGCTACGAATATTAGCTTACCTTCTTCATAAAATAATTGAAATGGAAAGTATGAAGATTATCGTTATATAAGTTGCATATTCTAATGCAGATTGATATAATAAATTTATAAAATTAAGATTGAAAGGAATTAAATAAATGAGTACATTTGAAACTAAAGATTACATTCTACAAGAAGATTTGGATTATATTGCGAACTCTTTTCCTGATATTAATAAGCTTAAAAATTCCACTATTCTTGTTACAGGTGCAACAGGACTTGTCGGTTCTTATGCTGTAAAGGCTCTTGCAGCTATAAATCGTATTCATAATGCTGATATGAAAATTCTTGCTCTTGTAAGAAATCCTGAAAAAGCAAAAACTGTATTCGGTGAACTTCTCGAGCGTGGGGATATTTCACTTGTTATCGGAGATGTTCTTCAAAAAATCCAAACTGAATATAAAATTGATTACATAATTCACTGTGCAAGTGTTACTAATTCTAAAGAAATGGTTACTAAACCAGTTGAAACAATCTGTGTTGCTGTTGATGGTACACGAAACATATTAGAGCTTGCTAAAGAAAACGATGTGAAATCAGTTGTTTATATATCAAGTATGGAGGTTTACGGTTCTCCCGATGCTTCTCTACCATATGTAAGCGAAAATGACTATGGTTATGTAGATATACTTAATGTAAGAAGTTGCTACCCTGAGGGAAAGAGAATGTGCGAATGTCTTTGCACCTCTTATGCTCACGAATATAATCTTCCTATTAAAATAGCTCGTCTTGCTCAGACCTTTGGTGCGGGAGTAAGCAAAAATGAAACAAGAGTTTTCGCACAGTTTGCGAGAAGTCTTATAAATGAAGAAGATATTGTTCTTCATACAAAAGGAGAATCCACTGGAAACTATTGCTACACTCGTGATTGTATTCTTGGAATACTTTATATACTTATTCGTGGTGAAAATGGCGCAGCATATAATATCACCAATGAAAATACAAATATGACCATAGCAGAAATGGCCCAAATGGTTGCAGAAAAAAGCGGAAAAATCTCTGTGGTATTCGATATTCCAAAAGATGCATTGCAATTTGGCTATGCCCCATCAGTAAAAATGAAACTTTCATCAGAAAAACTTCGTTCACTCGGTTGGAAAAGTGATATTGACTTATCAGAAATGTATGAAAGAATGATTAAAAGTTGGAAAAACACTTAAATCAAAAATAGTACTGCGTTGTATAAACTGTGTTATTTTATTACAAAAATTAACATAATAAATGATTATATGTACACGAACACAAAAAGTCACTTTTATGTGGTAATTTTTCTTAAAATTCGATACTTATATCTATTATGTAATCTAAAAAATAAATCTAAAAATAACATAATAAAGACTTTTTATTTTAAAATAAATATAACAAAAAATAATTTAGTAATATAGTAACATACCCAAAAATCCCTTTATATTGCAATTTTCAGCTACCAAATTAATATTTTCGGTAGCTTTTTTGTTTTTATACCAAAATAAAATTTACTTATTTTTAGCTTGACCAATTCGTAAAAAGTAAGTATAATGAAGTAAGAATTATGCTTTAATTTCGCTTATAAAAAGTCATTTTTATATTAATATTTCACGATGAAATTTATACTGTTTTAATTATATATTTGAGAATCTATTTCTAAGAAAATAATAAGGAGAATTTATAATGAATGAACAACATGGTCTTATATTCGATCGTTTAAATGAATTTTTTGAAGAACTCAATCAACAAGATGTTGCTCCAAATCAAGAAGTAATAGAACTTTATATTAAAGAAATATATGCTGAGGTAACTAGCCTAAATGCAGATAATAATCCCTATCTATCAAGACATTCCGTTTTAGAGCGTTTATATAATTTAGCGGACTTAACTTGTGATTTTGCTGAAATTTTTGAGGAAAAGTTCTTTAATCATCTTAATGCTCTTAATTTTAGAAATATTGAGCTTAAAATTGCAAAACAATATAAAATGAATGGCGGAAATGATTTTTGGAGAAATATTTGGGAAATATATGCAGATATAGCTTTGCATTACTCTGCTTTAAATATTGATTCTAAAGCTCTTAGTAATGCTAAAACAGCTTTAAAACTAATGATTAGAACAGAAGCAAAGCCAGACCCTAAGTGGATTTCTTTCCTTAATAGCAGAATTGCTTATGCCTATCAGGATATTGCTCCGGATAAGTCTATAAATTATTTTAATAAGTCTTCTGATGCACTTATTGAATATAACAAAGTTAAAGATTGCTATGAAAACAATATGGGAATTATATTAAATGATATAAACATTGCAATAATTATGCTTGAGATTAATCAGGTTGACGATGCTATTAAGCAATCTCTAAAGTGCTTAGATACATTAAATAATCTTTTTGAAAAATATGGAGAAAATGAAGAATTAGTAAATTATATTTCACATACATATAGTATTCTTAGCAGAGCTTACTTTGAATCGAAAGATTACGATAATGCTGAAAAAGCTATTGAAAAGGGGCTTTCTTTCTGCAAACGCCTACAAGAAAACAAATTTAATAATTATTGTGAAATTATTGATGTTCTTTACTCTACTAAGAGTCTTATTCTTTGCGAAAAACAAAGATATATGAAAGCTATTGAATTACAATATAAATTGCTTGATGTTTGGTCGGACTATAAAGAAGGATTTAAGCGTTCAACTAAAATTTGTGATATATATGTCGAAATAAGTATGATTTTCTCAAAATATCTTGATGAACAAGGTATGTCTATTGAATCAGCACGACTTGCTTTTAGAGAAATTAAGCAATATACTGATAATGAATTATTTATGTCAGATAAATATGCTTTATCTGTTCGCAGAAGATGCTATATAAATCTTGCTGATGCGTATTTCAGAGCAAGAATGTATCAATCTGCTATATCTTCTTACACTAATGCTTTGGATATTATGAAAGAAGAATTTGATATGGAATCTGAAAAGATTTCGCTTGTATATTCATACTCCTATACCTTATATCAGCTTGCCATGCTTGATTTTAAATACAATAGAAAAGCTGAAGGTTGTAAACGCCTTAGCTATTCTTATAGAAGTGTTTGCACACTTAAAAAATATGGTGGTGTTTACGAAGTATTATTTAATATGGTTAGAAATGCTCTATCAACTTATGAGAAAAAATTTGACGGAAAAATTATTGAACTTGATACTGCACAGTAATATTAAAATTCTATTTGAATACACAAAAAATCCTCGAAGTCATTTTTCGAGGATTTTTTATTTATAGAGTATATAGGAATGTAGTGAAAACGATTTGCTATATTTTTGAATAAAATGCCATTAAAAAGGTTGGATTAGCACAAATTTTATGTTATAATAAAAACTGAAATTAAAATTTGAAAAATGGAGGATTTTTCATGGAAGAATATAAAAAGCAGTTTATTGAATTTATGGTTGATTGTCAGGTACTTAAATTCGGAGATTTCGTTACAAAAAGCGGCCGTCAAACACCATTTTTCGTAAATACTGGATTTTACAGAACAGGTGCACAGCTTAGAAAGCTTGGACAGTATTATGCTGAAGCAATCAACAAAACTTTCGGACTTGATTTTGATGTTCTTTTTGGACCAGCATATAAGGGAATTCCGCTTTCCGTTGCTGCAACTATTGCAATTAGTGAAAAATATAACAAAGACATTCGCTATTGCTCAAACAGAAAAGAAGTAAAAGACCACGGTGATAAGGGTATTCTTCTTGGAAGTCCTATTTCTGATGGTGATAAAGTTGTTATTATTGAAGATGTTACAACAGCTGGTACATCAATCGAGGAAACACTTCCAATAATTAAGGCTCAAGGAGATGTAAATCCGATTGGACTTGTTGTTTCTGTTGACCGTATGGAAAGAGGAAAGGGTGAAAAATCAGCACTTTCCGAAATTGAAGAGAAATACGGACTTAAAACAACTGCAATAGTAACTATGGCGGAAGTTGTAGAGCATCTTTACAATAAGGAATATAAGGGCAAGGTTATAATTGATGATAAACTTAAATCCGCTATTGACGCATACTATGACAAATATGGCGTAAAATAATATTGAAAAGTCTATAAAAAGTAGAACCCTCGGTTTGACCGGGGGTTCTACTTTTTATAGCTTTGTATAGCCTATTGAATGTAGCAAAAATGAAATTACTGTATGCTTTACATTTGAAAAAATATAATCAAATTCACCAGCATACTTTACAATTTCGCCATTAAAGCCCTTCTTGAAACGATATACTCCATAATTAGAATGATTTTCTTCATCACAATGAGGTATTCCCATAAAATCATATATATCACATTGTGATTCAATAGCCCATTTTATCATATTCCACTGCATTAAATAATTTGGCATAAGATTTCTTTGAGTATCACTTGACGCTCCATAAACATAGCTGACTCTATTGCCATATCTTACTGTTAATGCTCCCGAAATTGCCTCACCATCGGGAGAGTAGCACATATAAAGTCTGGCATTTTCTTCAAAAGCAGAAAGAAATTTCTCAAAATATTCCTTAGAGCGAATGGCAAAACCATCTCGTTTTCCAGTTGCTTGCATAAGCTCACAAAAATCATCAAGCTTTTCTACGCCATAATATTTGCAAGAAACGCCCTTACGAACAGCAAGCCTTATATTATATCTCCACTTTGAATGAAACGAGGAAAAAATCTCATCTTCGGTTTTATTTTTAATATCAAGTATGTAATTACGCTGACACTGAATTGTATTATCTTCTGGTGTATTGGCATTATATTTAAAACCCAAGCGTTTTAAATTGTTTATGGATTCAATATCATCATATGAAATCATAGGGTCGATTTTAAGCATATATGCTTTGTGTTTTTCTGCAAGAAGTTTTGCCTGTTCAATAATTTTGCTAAGTATATCCAAATTGTGACAATCACACACAGGACCCCTTGGAGCATACATAAAAACTGTATGCATAAGCGGAATATTCTTAATTAGAATTTGCATAGTTCCTATAATATTTCCGCTCTCATCACGAATTATTATTCTCTCCGATTTCCATTCGTTTTTTATTTTGCACCAATTTTCGGATTGTGTAAAACTACCTGAACTATTTAAGAATACAAATTTTTCATATTCCGACATATATTGTTTCATTTTGAAATTCCTCCATAACACTTCTGCATTATCTGAATAAATCAAATATAACTCAGGAACTGTTACAGAGTATTCTGTTTTTTGCAAGAAAATTGTCAAAATGTGCTTTTCATACTAAAGCCTGTAAATTTCTTATCACTTATGCTGTAATATAAAATCGTATCTGAATATTTTGAAGTGTTGTCATTTCCACTTAAAACAAGTATCAGTTCATCTCCATTAGAAAAAACTGTATATTGTGAGTTTGAAATCATTGATGAAATAACTACTCTTATTGGAAATGCAAACTTATCATCGGCTATTGTTGAAAAAACATAGTTTCCGTTATCTACATACATTTCAGGCATATAAATTGATGATATATAATCATATATTTTATTACTCTCTAAGGGTTGTTCGGCAACATCTTCTTCATATTCGTTTTGTTCAGAAAAATACATATCTGTGAGTGCTAATTCAGAATATTGCGATTCCATAGGTTTCGTTAAGTAATCTATGGCAGAACACACATCTTCTGAAATTTCTTTGCTTTTTTGATTTATTTCTTGAGAATCTGGTTTAGGTGGATTTTCACTTCTTACTCTGAAATATAAGATACTGTTATCTCCTAATTTCACAACTAAATCTAAAATTTTTGTTTTATTATTTTGGTTTGTATATTTGAAATCTTTTATATGCATAATTGATGCATTATTGTCAAATTCAACATTTTGAGAAAAATCTGTATTTTCTTTTGGAATATTATTTATATCAAGAGTTTGAATAACATAAAATATCATCTCATTAATGTTCTCCAACATAATCTTTTTCAATGCTTCATCGTCATAATTATATCTATCATCACCCAAACTATTTGCAAACATATCTAAGCTTTGGTCATAAATGTGACTTGTAATATATGATGGTGCGGAAATCAATTCATCTTCACGATATGAGAGCCACGGATAAAACCGAGAGTTATCTCCGTCATCTACAAAGATAAGCTGTGTTATATTTTTCTTTTCCTCAGTAAAGATTTCATTTTTATAGTCAGGCAACATTTTTCCACAGAAAATTATACCCGTTATTTCCGCTCCCATAGCAAGTGTCAAAAGCAAAGTCGGAAGTATAAATTTCTTAAATTTGCTCATTGATTTTACCCTCACTTTGCTTTATACAAATACTTATAATAGTACCTTTGCCAAGTTCACTTTCAAGCTCTATTTTTGCATTATGCTTTTTGGCAATCTCTGCACACAGAGCAAGTCCTAAGCCTGCTCCGCCAAGTTTTCTTGAACGGACTTTATCTGCCATATAAAACGGTTCAAAAATTCGCTTTTTATCTTCCTCAGCTATTCCCATACCATAATCACGCACTGTGATTACAGCATACTCTCCCTCACTACGACAAGTAAGCTCAATCTTTCCTCCCTCAAATGACGCTTTAACTGCATTATCTACAAAGTTATATATCACTGATTTAAATAAATCTGCATCTGCATTTATTATTAAAGGTTCAATATGAGTAAAAAGTGTTATAGACTTAGCTTTCATCATAGGTTCAAAAACTATACTAAGTTCATTCAATATTACATCTGTTCTGACCGGATTCAACTCAAGCTCAGAATCTCCAGAGGAAACAAGTTCCATAAGCTTACCAGAAATAGCCTTTAAACGCTTTGATTCCTCTACTATAATAGATGAATATTCATTAAGCTCATCTGGGGTTACATTTTTCTTTATCCTTAAAATATCCGCAAAACCAAGTATAGATGTCAATGGGGTTTTCATTTCGTGAGAAAGGCTATCTATAAAGCGTTTTCTATCCTCGGCTATTGATTCTATTCTGTTATAATTTTCCTCAACAGAAACAGCCATAGAATTCACATTATTTGCGAGCTGTTGAAATTCTTCACTGCCACTTGTACTTACTCTAAGGCTATAATCTCCCCCGGCTATTTTATTGATGGTTTTATTGATTCTGCCAAGAGGTCTGAAAAGTAATTTTATAAGTAAAAGTAAGATTACAGCAATCACTGCTGCCAAAACAACAGAAAGAATCTGCACAAAAAATAGTTCCTTATTCCTCTCATTATAAACTTCTGTAATATTATTCGCCGTAAAAACTTTATATTCCTTGCCTTCAAAGCTTGATATTGAACCAACAAACATATATGTATTTTCTCCACAATCCAATATTATTGAGGCGAGATTGTCTTCACTTGTAATCTTTTCAGAAAGTGTTTTTATATCAGGCTTTTCTTCTCCATAATATGATATGTTATTTTCGCTGTCTGATATTATGGCAAGAGCGTTTTCTTCAAGCTGTTGAGAAAGTATATGCTCGATAACCTTGTCTATATCATCTTTGGAGAGCATAAAGGCTTCTGATTTCATTCTTTGATAAGTTATATTATTGCTTATTGATGCACAAATAAACTCGTGTGAAGACACTGCACGACTTCTCTCGCGAGTTATTGTCATATGTTGATTATTTGAAAGAACGACTAATGCTGTGGCATTTATAGCGGCAATTACAAGAAATAAAGCCGAAATAAACACCTTAAACCATAGCTTCAATTAGTTCACCTCTGGTTATGATTTACTTTCAAGCCTATATCCAAGCTTTGGAACGGTTATGAGAGAATCTTGCAAATCAAGTTTTTTGCGAATTTGCTGAACATGAGTATCTACTGTTCGAGTTTCTCCCATATATTCATATCCCCATACTGCTGAAATCAAGCGTTCTCTTGTAAGAGCTATATCAAGGTTTTGCATAAAGAATACCGTAAGCTCAAATTCTTTTGGTGTAAGCTGAATTTCTATTCCTTGCTTTTTTATTATATGGCGTGAAATATCTACAGTTATATCGCCATATTTTATTATATTGTTGTTTTTATGTCTGCGTCTTAGTATAACCTCAATTCTTGCAAGAAGTTCTACTGCCTCAAATGGCTTAACTATATAGTCCTCTGCCCCAAGCTTTAAACCTTTTACCTTATCTGTAACATCTTGTAAGGCTGTAAGGAATATTACAGGAGTTTTTTCTGTATCTATGTGTTCCATAACCTGAAAACCATTGAAATTTGGCAACATTACATCAAGCAAAACTAAATCATAATCGTTCTCATTTATTTTTTGAATAGCAGTTTTTCCGTCATAACAAGAATCACTTTCATATCCAGCTATTGAAACAGTTGCCTCGAGCATTTTTACTATATTTTTATCGTCCTCGACTATAAGCAATCTTATCATTAAATTTCTTCCTTTAAAATAAATTTATCATTAAAAATTATAGCATAAATATAGAATTGTTTAAACCTGTTTATAGAGTAAATAAGCGGAAAAAATGTAATAATTTTGCAAAATTTCAGAAAATCATTAAATTTAAAATTAATATTCATTTTTCATATAATCCACCGTAAAGCTATTCGTTGACACTTTTAACTCTCAATGCTATAATTACTTATATTCAAAAATTATTTTATATTGTAATCAAGCAAGTGGTGATTTTATGAGCAATAATCAATATTTTACAGACGATAATCAATATAGAGAGTTTCTCGATAAAATTGAGGTTTTAAACCACGATGAGGAATTTGAAAAAATTATTGATATAATAATAGAAATTCCTGAAAACGACAGACCTTATGAACTTAATGTACTATTATCAGGTGCTTATTTTAGTTTAGATAGATATGATGAAGCTATCGAACTTTTAGAATCTATTGAACCTGATGATAACGAAGAAGAAATTGCTAAATATTATTTCTATCTTGGTATGAGCTATTATCATAGTGGAAATTATGATGAGGCTATCCCTTGCTTTGAAAAAACTCACGAAATAGACCCAAAGGATATAGATACTTTGCTTTTTCTTTGCTTCGCTACATCTGAATATGGTAATGATGAACTTTTTTCTGAATATTCACAAAAGCTCGAAGCTTTAGATAAAGAATTATATGATTCATATTTTAATTCTCAAAATACAGTAGCTGAAGCTTATTCTGATGAAGAAGTTATAAGCCTTGAAATGTTTATCGAAGATAACATAGGTGAATATAATAATGTTTTGCGAGATGTTTCAACTACTGATATAAGCTGTGACCTTTTGCTTATTCCACCAAATGATGAACATGAGTTTTATACGCTTGTAACCTGTGGAATGGGTGCTCACAAAATGAATGTTCCAAGTGATGAATTTTATGACCGAGCTGAGCTTGTTTTATGCTTGCCAAAAAGCTGGCATGTTAAAAGCTCGAATGAAAAATGGTTCTGGCCACTAAGACTTATGAAATCTCTTGCACATCTACCTATATTGGAAAATTCATGGATTGGTTGGGGGCATACAATCTCAAATGGAGAACCATATTTTGATAACACTGAACTTTCGGGTGTCATTCTTGGCAATTCGCCTTTAATGGAGGATAATGTTTTAGAACTTCCTAATGGTGAAAAGGTTTGTTTTTATCAGATATATCTTCTATATGAAGAAGAAATGAATTATAAAATTGATACCAGTGCAGACGATTTATTTAATCTTATTGGAGAGCTAAATCCTGTTCTTGATATTCGCAGAAAAAATTTCTGCGAATATGGACGCAAGAAATATAAAATTCCAAAATCAATTATGGAAGACTTATTTGAAACAAAAGATTCACATACTGGTTGTTTTGCTACGGACAGAATAATTGTAGACGGTGCTGAAATCAGATTTATGTATCGTGAAATGCCTCTCGATAATCAGGATAGTGGCTGGAGATTTATGGCTGGCGATGAAGATGATGAGTATATGAATGATACAAGCAAATCTGGAATATATCATCTGAATACTCTATGCAACTATGAGCCAAGTATTCTTAAATTTCTTGACGAACCATACGGCTCTATGTTTATCAGAAATAAAAATGGAGAATTTGTCAAGTTTGAGAGATAATCCCTTATTCAGAAAGGAAATTCAAATGGATAAACAACATACTTTAGAACATGTTAAACAAAAACTTTTTATAGCTTCTGAAACAAGAAAAAGTCCTAAATACCTTGAATTATACCTCAACGATTGCTGTGCCTTTATCAGCTATGAAACTTCTACAAGGCTTTTATGTATTGAATTTTTAATAAAAATAAATGACATTGAACGAGCAGAAAGACATATTCTTGATACCGATAATTCAGAATGCAAGGACGAACTTACTATACTCAGAACTATGCTTATGAACAGGCGTGGAGAAAGGTGTGATGGTCATAATTTGCTTGACAGCGTCGATACTGAAAACCTCAATGCTGAAGCTATGAGATTATACATATCCGCTCTTGAGGAATATGCAGAATTTGAAAAAGCCTTTGACATTCTATCTGAAAAAATCTCAAAATATAACAATGATAACTTTTTGCTTTCTATGCTTGTAAGGCTTTATGATGAAAAAATTATAAAAGCTGAACTTTTTAATGAGCGTGAAAAAGCTGATGAACTTAAAGCTGAAAGAGAAAATATCTCAGAATTGCTAAAGAAATCTGGTGCTGACAACATTGAAGAATAATCTTCTGAAAAACAAGCTTGTTGTTACGCTTTTAGCTCTGCTTTGTACTGCTCTATGGGGAACTGCTTTTGCGGCAATCAAACAAGGTTATAAAATATTCTCAATAGAAAGTAATGATATTCCATCTATGCTTGTCTTTGCAGGGGTAAGATTTTTTTCGGCTGGAGTAGTTGTCTATATTGCTCTTACAATAATGAGAAAGAAATTTTTTGTTCCTAAACAAAGAGAGCTTGTCAAAATGGCCTCACTCGGAATAATGCAGACAGCCTTGCAGTATATTTTTCTCTATGTTGCTCTTGTCTTTGTTACCGGAACTAAATCTTCAATATATACTTCATTTTCGGCTTTTTTGGGAGTTTTACTTGCACCGCTTTTCTTTAAAGGCGATAAGATTACAGCTAAAAAGCTTATTGGCTGTTGCATAGGCTTTTGTGGTATTGTTCTTATAAATCTTGGTGGCGGAAATTCTATTGGGGAATTTTCTCTTATAGGTGACAGCTTTTTATTTATATCTAATCTTTGTGGTGCTTTGGGCAATATTTTTGCAAAGAAGATTTCAAAAGATTCTGACCCTGTTTTTGTTTCAGCGGCACAGCTTACTATCGGCGGAGGTTTACTAATTATCATTGGTATGCTTTTCTCAGGCGGAATTGCTTTCACTTCGCTTGATTGTTTTATAGTTATGGCGTATCTTTCGTTGATTTCTAGCGTATCCTTTGCTATATGGACTGTTTTGCTCAAGCATAATGATGTAAGTATCATAAGCACATTTACGCTTATGATTCCTGTTTTTGGTACGATTACTTCGGGAATTGTACTTGGAGAGAATATTTTTACTATCCCTAATCTGATTTCTATATTGCTCGTAACCGCGGGCATTGTCTTTGTTAATCTGAGGAGGAAGGTTAATGAACATAACTAAAGTAATTTCAGCAATGACCGAATATTTTTCGAGCGACCCTAAGCGTGTTGGGCATTTTCTTAAAGTCTATGCCTTTTCAAAAACTATCGGTGAGGCTGAGAAACTTTCTGCTGAAAATCAGGAAATTCTTGAAATTGCGGCGGCTGTACACGATATTGGCATAAAGAAAAGCGAAGAACTTTATGGCAGTTCTTCGGGAAAATATCAAGAAATTCTTGGTCCTGACGAGGCTGAAATGCTACTTAACAAGCTTGGCGTTGATGAAAAAATAATCGAGCGTGTATGCTTTCTTGTCGGACACCACCACACCTATAATATGATTGACGGTCTTGACTATCAGATACTCGTTGAGGCTGATTTTCTTGTTAATGCCTATGAGGATAATCTTTCAAAAAATGCAATCATAAATGTACGAAATAAGCTTTTTAAAACTAAAACCGCAACGAAAATGCTAAATGATATTTTTGCATTGGAGAATAATCAAAATGATAAAACTTAATTTACAGCAAATTAAAAATTCCGCACATCTCTTTAAGGGTATAAGTGATACGGCTCTTACAAGCTGTCTTGAGGGACTTATGGGAGATGTATATGGTGAAAGCGAAAATCCTAAAATGGCAATCGCTGTTCTTGGCTATATCTATATCGGCGGCATTCTTGATAAGGCATTTCTTAATGAATTTATGAATTTTATCGGAAATGGACACTTAGTCTTTATTTCAGATAACAAAGAAATTCGTGATGAGATAATAAAGCATTATGGCGAAAAGGCACATATACAAAGACGCTTTGAAACTATCAAAGAATTTCCTAACTTGCCTGAATATTCATACAAACTAACCGATGGTTTTGCTCTCAAACGCTTTGATAAAGACTTATATACCCAAGCTATGAATGAGAATTGGTCAGATGGTTTTTGCAATAATTTCAATGGCTGTGATGATTTTCTCAAAAATGGCTTAGGTTTTGGCATAACATATAATGATAAATTAGTTTGTGGTGCTACTTCTTTTAGCTATTATAGCAGCGGATATGAGGTTATAATCGCTACTAATCCAGATTTTCGCAAGCGTGGACTTGCAAGAATTGCTTCATATGAGTTTATAAAGGAAAGTTTGAAGCAAGGTAGGTTGCCCTCTTGGGACGCTGCCCACGAGGTTTCCTTACATCTTGCAGAATGGCTTGGCTACAAGCTTGATTATGAATATACTGGAATTTCTATACAAGCTTAATACATAAAAACGGTGCAGAACCTTTTCGGAACTGCACCGTTTTTTATTCATTTGTTTTGAGAATAACTTCTAGCTGTGCTATAATCTCGCTGAAATATCTCGGATTCACTTCATCAAGTTTGAAAGATTTTTTATCATCAACTTCATTATAAACATAGCTTCCACGCTCTACTGTTCTTGGCTCATAGAATCTGACCCTTTCAATGCTTATGTCATAGGTTATAGTTAAATTTTAAAATTTAAGATTTCTTAAGTCTGTAAAGAATTGATGCGACCAATGCAGCTGCAATAAAGACAAGTGCAATTCCTGCAGCTGTTTCGTTTGCCCCTGTTGCAACTGTTCCTGCGTCTTTGCCGTTAGATGTATTTGTGCTACTTGTATTATCCGTATTGCTATTTACTTCGGAAGGCTCATTATTTGATGTTTCTTCTGAGCTTTCAACATCACTTGACACTGATTGTTCAAATGATGATTCGTCAGAAACAACATTTGAATCTTCATTTGAGGATTCATCGTTTGAAGATTCCTCTGATGATTCAGGAGCAGATGGCTCTCTGTTTACTGTATAAGAAAGTGCAGCAGTATCATAACCATTTGCCTGAATAACAATCTGATATTCTCCATCTACACCGAATACAGAGCCATATTCATAAGTTGTTACAGCACTTGCACCCTTACCTGTTGTTGTAGCGGCTGTATATTGTGCATCAACATCTATAACTCCATTAGCATCAAATATATTGGCAGTATAAGTAGGCTTACCTCTTTCTTTTTCGATATACTTAATAACTCCGCCATTAGGGTCAGTTATAGAGATAGATGTAAATGCTGAGATATAATCTGCAACACCGTCTGTCTTATCATCAAGGAGAAGCTGACCGTCTTTAAGTGATGCCTGAGCAGTTGTCTTTAGTGTGAAATCTGTTGAAACGCTTGCATACTTGCCCTTTGCATCAGACAAAACTGCTGTATACTTATTAGGAACTGCATTTGTGAAATTGAGTTTATCGTTGCTATATGTGCTATCAAGCCCCTCAACTGTAACCTGTGGCTCGAAATCGTTTGGAATATCGCTTACAAGGCAACTTGTTGAACCGTCTGTAATATAAGCATCATTAACATCAATACTACCGTTGTGCTTAATTGCAACATATTGATTCATTGTGAAATTATAGATACCATTAGCTGTGATATACTGTACATTATCGAGGGTTTCACCCATAATCGCCTCATAAGGTTCTGAACGAAGTGGACAACCATGAGCTTCTGTTGTAAAACCTGTTGACCATGCAAGCTTGGTGTTTTTCCAGATGTTTTCCTGTGAATAAAGGCCGTAATCATCGCCTTCTGCTGTTTCAAGAACTACACCATAAACTACATTATCATTGAAAATGTCATTTACATTGCTAAAGGAAATCTGATAGTCACCATATTTTGAACTTGTTGAGAATGTATAGTTTGCATCTACGGTTTCTGTCTTTCCTTCAGCTTCACTAAACGAAAGAACACCATTATCTACTGTAAGCTCCTTATATACTGCTGGAACTTCTGTAAGTTCAGTAAAGCCAAGCTCATCAAAATTACTTGCTGATTTAAGCTTTGCATAATCTTCTGCTGAAACCTTTACAGGGAAAATAACACCGTTGATATATCCCATTGTGTTGTCTGCATTTTCTGAAGTATACGTCCCTGCGTTGAGGTTTTGGTTTGTATACTTATTCATAGTAGCAGAGCTTACTGCATCAACATAATCAGTGCTTGTAACACCCTTTGTTGTATCAACATTTTCTCCTAAATAAAAATCGTGATACGAAATCTTCATTGTACCGTAAACATAGTCTGCGGAATTTTTGCTGCTATTTGACGCAAACGCTGCACTTGATGTTACACTAAGAACCAGTGCTGTCGCCAAAACAGCTGAAACTGTTTTTTTGCTGTTCATAACGAACCTCCCTAGAATATTTTGGTTAGTTTTTTCTAATAATCTAATTAGTTATAACTAACTGCCTTTATTTTATACCTAATTTTTCCAAAAGTCAATAAAGCAAAATAAAAAATTTTTAGAATTTTATGGGTAAACTATTCTGCGAGAAAATAGCCTGATGTCTGGTCAATTATAGAAAAGCTTTCTTTTAATCCATCTGTGACATAGATTTTCTTATCATCAGTCATAAGAATGGCTTCTATACCGTATTTTTCGCAATATTCAAGAGCCTTGTCTTTTCCTAAAACAAAAAGTGTTGTTGAAAGTGCGTCGCAAAGCATACCGTCTTCATCGACAATCGTTACAGAAAGCAAGCCGTTTTCTGCTGGATATCCGCTTTTAGGGTCTATTATATGATGATAACTTTTACCGTTTTCCTCAAAATATCTCTGATAGCCACCAGATGTTACAACTGCCTTATCTACTACTTCAATACGACAAAGTTGTTTTGAGGAATCTTCGGGATTGCATATAGAAACTCCCCACGCACTGCCATCGGGTTTTGAACCTATTGTCTGAATATTTCCACCAAGATTAAGCAAAGCACTCTCTATTCCCATAGAACGAATTTTTTCTGCGGCTTTCTTGCCAGCATAGCCCTTTGCAATACCACCAAGGTCTATTTCTATATTTTGGGGAACTGTTACTGTACCTTCTTTTTCGTTAAGCGTAATATTTGAACTATCAACATATTCAAGATTTTTTAAAATTTCTTCCTTATTCGGAACTTCATACTTCCCTGTTGTAAAACCCCAAAGCTTAACTATTGGATAGATTGTAATATCAAACGCACCACCGCTTTTTTTATTGACATCAAGAGCAGTTGATATAAGTGCAAGCGTATCTTCTGAAATCTTTATTGCATTATTTGCAGAAGAATTTATCTTGGAAATTTCACTTTCGGGGTTTGTTACAGAAAGCTTATTTTCCAAATCCTCTACAAGAGCTGATGCCTCGTTTACAGCAGTTTTTGCATTTTCGCCATAAACCTTAAAATTCATATAAGTATCCATTGCAAAAAATGACAAACTTTTTTCGTTGCTATTATCGTAATCACTGCTAAGAGAAATTTCATAAACTGATGAGGTTTTTCCGTTTGAATTATTACAAGCTGTAAGATTCAAAAAAAGAGTTACCATTATTAAAGCTAAAATTCGTTTTTTCATATCAATTCTTTGCACTGTTCAAAGCCTGTCCAACCGCTGCCATAATGCCCTCTGAGGAATATGTAGCACCACTTGTTGCATCAACACTTGTGCTTTGACTTGCAATAATTTGTGATGTTACATTTTGAACACAGCTCTCAAAATACCAAAGGTCGCTTTCGTCTGACGTTGCCTCTATATTTGTGATTTTATCGTCCTTAATTGTGATTGTTACATAGATATTTCCATCATAACCATAGGCCGAACCGCTGAACTTTCCGTTCTTATACTTATTTTGTACAACAGGTACTTTTGATGTTTCTTGTGCTGATGTTTCAGGCTTTGAAACAGTATTACCACTATTTGATGGCTTACTTGTTATAGATTGGTTTGGCTTCGAAGTTGATGGCTTTGAGCTTATATTATTTTTGCTTGATGAACTGCTATTATTGTTATTTGAAGCGGACGGTTTACTGCTTTGCGTGGTATTATTATTAGAAATGTTATTATCTTTTGTTGTGATTTGGCTACTTTGAGAATTGCTCTTTGATGTTTCATTCTCTGTTGACTTACTCTCTACTTTTGATGAAGCTGATGATGTTAATGAAGTTTTTGAGCTTTCAGAAGCTGTTGACTGAGATTCTTCTTTGCTTTTAACTGATGTTGTTTCTGAGATTTGACTTACTTCTGAGGTTTCAACATGAAGCTGGCTTTCTGCATTAGAATTATCAGCAGTGGCAACAGAACCTTCTGAGGAAAATACAAAGGTTTTAACTGGTATTCTTGCAGGTGCTGCAGTATTTCCATTGCCTAAAAATACAAAGAAGCAAACTGCTCCGACAATTCCCACTGTACAAATTCCTGAACCTGCATTAAGAGCAAGCTTGATATTTGAGTTCTTTTTAAGAAGATATTTTCTTACACGCATTACAAGGTATACACCAAAAACTATTGTATAAAGAATGAGACTGAGTGCGTAATCTCCTCGGCGAGCCTGTGCACTTGAATATGTCAAAAGGAAGATATGAATATAAATCAGAGCGTAAAAAACATATGCAAAACGCTGAAGTCTTTTCCAAAGCTTTGGCTTCATTTTCTTTCTTACCTTTGGAAATGACATTATTGCAAGTGGTATCATAATAACAAGCATTAGCAATGATGCGATAGCAGCAAGAAGCTGTGTTACTGGCATTGTTGAAGCTGATGTAAAAAGTCTTACAAAATAGATTTTTCCAAAGAAAATATTATGGCAAAGTATCATTATTGAAGCCATAATCGAAAGTTCACCACGAATGACAATCAGCTTTTTCATTAGTGCAGAACCATTTTTCAACGCTCCCGTATACATAACAATGATGAAAATTGCTGTTGCAAGAGAACCTCTCCTGAATAAAGCAAGAATGTAATTATTGACAAAATCAGGTACGCCATCAAACGGAATGAGTGCCAATACAATAGTTATTATTCCTGCTCCGCTGTAAAACAAAATTGGGTGCTTTTTGAGAGCTTTTCCACATAAAAAGACAAAAGCTACTGCAAGCACAAGTGAAATTATAAGTAGCATTATTATCCCTCCATTTTTTATTTTTATCGAAATTTATGCTACAAAAATCCCGACAAAATCTTTCTTATTAGCATTAAATCTCCACCTCTATAAATTAGTGATAACTAACCTTAAGATACTTTTTTAACACAAAGTATCTTATTAAGCCTATCAAGAAAAGCTCCCTTAGCAAGACTTCTATCAAGAAATTCAGTAATTAAGCCTGTTATCAGACCTGTTATACAACCTGAAATTAAAAGTACAGGTAAATAACAAATAACCGTCCATGAGCCTAAAACTACAACTGCAGCTAAAATCTGTCCTATATTATGAAAAATTGCTCCTACAACACTTGCAAACCATACTGTCTTTTTCTTTGTTATGTATAGAACTATGCTCATCGCAAGTAAACTAAGTATACCACCCGAAAGGCTATAAAATAAGGACATTATCTGTCCAGCAAATATTGAAGCTAAAATTATTCTTACAATTAAAACTGTAAATGCAGAGCGTTTGTTAGTATTTACAAGCAAAAACAGCGTTACTATATTTGCAAAGCCAGGCTTTATTCCAGGAATATTGATCACTGGTGGCATTAAACTTTCAAGCACAAATATTGTCAATGATATTGTAACAAACATTGAAAGAATCGCTATCTTTCTTATATTTAAGCTATTATTTTCTCTCAATTCACATCACCTAATTTGCAACTGCATCTATGGAATTATCTGTATTATCCGAAATTTCTATGATGATTTTATTCGGCAAGCAAACAACGGGTACAGATGAATTATCTATAAATCCTGTATCTATACAGATATGGTCGGTACAGCTTGCTTCTATAATTCCTATACTGCCGTTTCGTACCTCTACTATATTTTCAGACTTATCCTCGCCATCTATGGCTAATCTATATGTTTCCTTAACAGAATTTAAATCTATTGTATAGATAAGTTTTTTGTCCTGATAAATGCGGGCGATTTTTTCATCTTGATTTTTTGCATTATTATTTATCGCAAGCACTGCAACAGTTGAAGTTATCAGTATCAGCACAAAAATTATGGCACAAATAATATTTCTTTTTATAATTATCATCTCTTTTTAGTTAGTGTCGATTAACTGCACTTTAAAAAATATAGGGATTTCTCCCTGAATATTAAATTATGTTTCGGAAATACATAATTTACACATATGGTCAATATATTCCGACACAATGGTAATATATTCCGTCTGCCGATTATTTTATCACAACGGAAATTTGTTGTCAATAATAAGATTTTCTGGAATTTTAATTTATTATACGCAAATTGATGGTAAGCGTCAACAAAAGTTAATTTAAAATCTTTAATCAAGCTGTTTTTAACTGTGAATTTGCAACTAAAAATGGCTTTTTATTCTGAAAGCATTTTAGAGTTATTTTCTACTTGTAAAACCTTGATATTTTTGGTATAATTATAAGGCACTTAGAGTAATAATGCTAAAATCTGTAAAATAGGACTGAATGAATTGAACGAATTATTATCAAGAAGAATCGTTGTCAAGGTTGGTACTTCAACCTTGACATACGAAAATGGAAAACTTAATCTTAAAAATTTTGAAAATCTTTGTAAGGTTCTGAGTGACCTCCAAAATATGGGCAAGCAAGTTATACTTGTAAGCTCAGGTGCTATCGGCGTTGGCTTTGGCAAGCTTAATCTTCCTGAAAGACCCAAGGAAACCCGTTATAAACAGGCTGTTGCCGCTGTTGGTCAATGCGAGCTTATGTTTATGTATGATAAGGTTTTTGGAGAATATAATCATACTGTTGCTCAGGTTCTTTTGACAAAGAATGTTCTCTTTAACGAACATCTCCGCCAAAATGCTTATAATACTTTCAGCACTCTTCTTGAGATGGGAATTATTCCGATAGTAAACGAAAACGATACTGTTGCTATTGATGAGCTTGTTGGAAATAACTTCGGCGATAACGATAATCTCTCAGCAATTGTTGCCGATTTGCTTGACGCTGATTTGCTTGTTATTATGTCTGATATTGACGGACTTTATGACTGCGACCCAAGAAAAAATAAAGACGCAAAACGCTTTGAAGTTGTTAAGCTTATTGATGACGATATTCGTAAAATGGCAAGCGGTTCAGGCTCGAACAGAGGTACTGGCGGTATGATTACAAAGGTTTCTGCAGCAGCTGTCGCAAATGAAGCCGGAATAAATTGCTGTGTTATGAATGGGAATGCTCCTGAAAGACTTTTAAACCTTATTCAGGGCGAAAGTGTAGGAACTATGTTTCTTGCAAGCAAGTAATTTAAAATTGGAGTGAAACACATTGCTAAAGGTAGAACGAATCTCTGTAATGAACCTTGAAAATGCTATGAGAGGTGCAAGAAATCCGCTTAACAGTTGGGCAAGAAGTGATAGCTACTATGATGAAAATGGACAGTATATTCTTGGAGAAAACGACCTCGGACTTGCAAAGAGGCTGGCGAGAGCGGGCAGCGACCACAGAAAATATCTAAGACAGATATTTATTTCAGTTGATGTTACAGCACCCATGTACTGGTGGAAAGAATATGATACTTATAAGGTTGCTACTGTCGCAAACTCTACAAGCACTATGCATAAGATTCACAGTAAGGAATTTTCTCGTGATGATTTCAGTCTTGATAAATTAGATGAAGATTCTATGGCTTTCTTTGATACTATTATTGCAAAACTTGAAGAGCTTCGATTGAAATATACTGAAACTAAAGATAAGCAATATTGGTATGATATAATTCAACTTTTGCCATCAAGCTATAACCAAATGAGAACCTGTTCACTAAATTATGAAACTCTTATAAATATATATTATGCAAGAAAGGGTCACAAGCTTGATGAATGGCATACTTTCTGCGATTTTATAAAGACTCTCCCCTATGCTAAAGATTTAATTATGATAAAAGATGAGGTGCAATAAAATGACTATTCTTGAGGAAATGGGTAAAAAAGCCAAAGAGGCTGCTCGTACACTTGCTGTAATGGGCGAAGAAAAGAATGACGCATTAAAGCTTATTGCTAAGGCTCTTATAGATAATACAGACGCTATTCTTGCAGCAAATAAAATTGATGTTGATAATGGTCGTGCAAACGGTCTTACAGAATCTATTATAGATAGACTCAGCCTTAGCAAGGCTCGTATTGAAGGTATGGCTCAAGGTGTACTTGATGTTGCGGCTTTGCCAGACCCTATCGGTGCAGTTCTTAGCGGAAGCAAGCGTCCTAATGGGCTTAATATAACTAAAGTTCGTGTTCCGATTGGTGTTATAGGAATTATATTTGAGGCTCGTCCAAATGTTACTTCTGATGCTGCTTCTCTTTGCCTTAAAAGCGGAAATGCAGTAATTCTTCGTGGTGGTAAGGAAGCTATAAATTCAAACAAGTGCATTGCAGATATTATGCGTTCTGCTCTTGAAAAATCTGTGCTTGATAAGAATTGTATCCAACTTATTGAGGATACAACTCGCCAATCATCTGTTGAACTTATGGGACTTGTTGATTATCTTGATTTGCTCATTCCTCGTGGTGGTGCAGGTCTTATCAAAGCTGTTGTTGAAAATGCAAAAGTTCCTGTTATCGAAACTGGTGTTGGCAACTGCCATGTTTTTGTTGATGAAAGTGCGGATATTGATATGGCTGCCAACATTATATATAATGCAAAAACTTCTCGCCCATCTGTTTGCAATGCGATTGAAACTATTCTCGTACATAAGAATATCGCAGAAAAAGCCCTGCCTGTAATTAAGGCAAGGCTTGATGAAAAAAATGTTGAGCTTCGTGGCTGTGAGCGTACAAGAGAAATTCTTGGTGACAGCGTTATTCCTGCAATTGAGGCTGACTGGGCAACAGAATATCTTGATTATATTCTTGCAGTTAAGGTTGTTGACAACATTGATGAGGCTATTGCTCATATCATAAAGTATTCAAGCGGTCACAGCGAGTGCATTGTAACTGAAAACTATAAGAACGCTAACCGTTTCAAGAATGAGGTTGATGCTGCCGCTGTATATGTTAATGCTTCAACAAGATTTACTGACGGAGGAATGTTCGGTCTTGGTGCAGAAATAGGAATTTCTACACAGAAAATTCACGCAAGAGGTCCCATGGGACTTAACGAGCTTACCTCTATGAAATTTATCATTGAGGGTGATGGTCAAATCAGATAAGCAAATAAAGAAGTGCAAGCATAATGCCATTGTTATCCTCTTCGCCACTTAGAAGTACCAAGAGCAAAAGGATAAGGCTTTTTTCCTTATCCTTAAAAAATCCCTCTAAAATATCATTTGGCTTTTTGCTTTCTGATATTTCAGGTGGTTCTGGAGGTTCTGTCGGTTCGGTTTCGTGAATTTCAGGCAGTTTATCCTGTGTCTTTGGAGCTTGCTGTCTGCCTGTTCTTGAGGCGGATATATTCTTTGCCCTTTGTTGCATATCCCGAACACGCCTCACAGCTTCCTGTTGCATTCTGCCTATATCATCATCTGAAGAATTCATAGCAAGCCTCCTTTATCTGAACATTTCAAACATATCTGTTCCTTTAAGAAGTGGCAGTAAACGCATTATTCGCATCAGACGAATTCCCTCGTCAAGCTTTTTACGCTTCTCTTCACTTAAAAAGGGTCTTAATGCTTTAAGTAGACAGGTTGTTTCATCATCTTCTTTGAATGTATTCAATATAGGCATAATTTTCATCATTGTGCCCATCATATCCATAGGAAGCATTGATTCGTTCGGCTTTGGAGGAGGTTCTGGAGGCTTTGGCTTAGGCTGTTCCTGTGGTTCGCCTTGACTCAAAAGCCCACTTAATCCCTGTATTTTGCTCATGATTTCGGGGTCATTCATAAATGACATAAGCTTTTGAGACATATCGTCCATAGGTTACTTCTCTCCTTTAAGCTTTTTCATAATGGCTTGTGCTTCTGGCGTTCTTAATATGCGTTCAGCTTCAGATTTATTTGCGAGTGCATTCATAAGCTTGCTTTTTTGCTCTTGGTCTAAAGAATTTATGAGCTTTTCGATTTCTTTTTTATCCATAAAAATCACCACCTGTATATATTTTATTCGTGCTGATAACATTATATGTTAATGGAGGTAAATATGAGAATAGTAGTTGTATCAGATTCACACAAGGATTTTTATTCACTTCAGAAAGCTGTATTAAGCCAGTCTTCTGCGGAAGTTGTAGTGTTTTGTGGAGATGGCAACGAGGATATGGATACTCTTGCTGTAACTATTCCTGACAAGATGATTATTTCTGTAAGGGGTAATTGTGATTGGTGTTCTGAAAAGCGTTATTCCGAGGAAATTACTCTTGAGAATAAGCATATCTTCGTAACTCATGGACACCTTTTCGGGGTTAAATCTGGTTATTCACAGATAATCAATCAGGCTCATTTGCTTGATACTGATATTCTTCTTTTTGGTCATACTCATGTTCCTTATACAGCATATGATGACGGAATGTATATTATGAATCCTGGTTCAATAGGATATACAGGAACTTACGGCATTGTTGATATTACCCCATCTGGTATTATGACTAATATTATTAAATTATAAATTATTTTTAGTGAGGTGCTTTTCCTATGCGTTCAGTTGATGTTTTAATTATCGGAAGTGGTCCAGCAGGGCTTGCGGCAGCTATTTATACTGGCAGGGCTATGCTTTCAACAGTCGTTTGCGAAAGGGATTATATGTCCACAGGTCAAATTGTAGAAAGCGATTGTATTGATAACTATCCAGGTCTTCCAAATATTGAAGGATATGAACTTGGTGAGAAATTCAAGGCTCACGCACAGGCATATGGCACTGAATTTATTGAGGACGAAGTTATTAAAATTGAAAAAAGTGCAAATGGTAGCTTTGTTATAAAATTTAAAAGTGATAATCTTCTTTCTGTAAAGGCTATTATCTATGCGGCGGGTGCTTCTCATAGAAAGCTTGGTATTGACGGAGAATTCGCACTCAGAGGTGCTGGTGTTTCTTATTGTGCAGTTTGTGATGGTGCATTTTTCAAAGATAAGACAACTGTTGTTATTGGTGGCGGCGATACTGCCCTTGGTGATGCTCTCTTGCTCTCAAAAATATGTAAGCAAGTATTTGTAATATATCGTGGAGAAAAACTTCGTGCAGCAAAATCATTACAAAACAAAGCTAACGATACTGTTAATATTGATATTATTTATAATGCTATTCCCACTTCGTTTAATGGTGATAAACATCTTTCTTCTATCTCATTAAAAAACACAAAGACTGGCAAGACAGCTGAGCTTAACGCTGAAGGTGCTTTTATTGCGATTGGTTCTAATCCTAATTCTCAAATTCTTAAAGGTTTAGTTGAGCTTGATAAAAGTGGCTATGTTGTTGCGGACGAAACAGGCAAGACTTCTGTTTCTGGAATATTTGTTGCAGGTGATGTCCGAACAAAGGCTCTAAGACAGGTTGTAACTGCTGTTTCGGACGGTGCTAATGCGGCTATTTCTGCTGAAAATTATATAAACCAAATTATAAAATAAAAATCCAAGCTTGGTTAAATACACTGCCTAAAATTGTATAAACAGTACAAAAAAGCTACTTAAAATATAGAATTAAATTTTAAACAATAAACTGATTTCGTTTTTCAAGCGGATTCAGTTTTCTTTTAATTGAATACGATATTTGTTATATAAATTAATATTTGCTTTTTCGATATGTTAATCCTTGTTCTTTCAAATTCAATAATTTTTTCTCATATTGTTGTATATGTTAATATTCTCTTGGCATAACAAAACCTCCTATGGCAACTTCTTTAAATCTGCCATGGGAGGTCGTTTTTTCATTGTCTGTTTTTTTATATGCACGAAATGTTATAATCTTTTTATTTTATATTACCATACAAATTAAATTTATTGCTAATGCCGTAACACAGGCGAAAATTGCTACTATCAATAAGCTTTTTTCCTTAAAAGCCATTATACAAGCCACTATAAGGCCTGCAATAGATGAGATATAATTACCAGTTGAAAATAATATTGCTGGGAATGTCATTGCACCAAGCACAGCATATGGTACATAATAAAGGAAGCTCTTTATAAATGTGTTTGTGATTTTACCTTTGAAAATCACAAACGGTAAAACTCTTATAAGATATGTAACACCTGCCATAATAAAAAGATAAATAAAAAAATCTCTTATAATCACTCTTTTTCCTCCTTAATAGGAAAGAAAATTGCACCAATTGATGCTGCAATTATCGTACATATAATGATTACAAAACCGCTTGAAACATTATTCAAAAGAGGTAACCATTTAAATGCACAACTTAAAATTACAGATATAACCACAACTTTTAGTATTGATGAGTTTTTCTTAGCAGGTGGAACTATTATTGCAATAAACATTCCATAAATAGCTATACACATAGAATCTCTTACAACGCTTGGCAAAACACTTCCAACAGTAACACCCAAAAATGTTCCGCCTGTCCAACCCAAAACTGGAAGAAGAATTAGACCGTAAAGATATTTATTGCTTATTTCTTTTTCATTTCCCATTGACACTGCAAATATTTCATCAGTAATTCCAAAGCCTATTATCCATCGATGTATTCCCCTTACACTTTTATCTGTTTTTTGCGACAGAGATAACGACATCAAAGCATATCTGAGATTTATTATAAATTGAGTGCAAGCCATTTCCATCCAAAAACCTCCGCCTCTTACCATTATATCAAGACCTGCAAATTGTCCAGCAGATGTTATGTTTGTAAAAGAAATCATAACTGCTTCCCACCAAGCTAAACCTACACCTACTGCTTGCAATCCAAATGTAAAAGAAACAGAGATATATCCTAAGGCTATTGGTATACCATCTTTCAAGCCTTTTTTAAAATCTGTCATATCTTACTCCACGTAGCTCTTAATAAGTATTATATTATCGTCAAAACACCTATTGATTTCAAGAAAAGTAAAACAAGCATAATCAAAGCAATATATTTAATCATTACAATATATAGCCTTTTTCTACCCATTTTTTCTCCATTTTTCTCGACTTCATCAATAACTGTTTTTGGCTTGACAATCCAACCAATAAGAATACAAGTGCCTATCGCTACTAATGGCATAAAGAAGTTATTGCTTATATAATCCATAATATCAAGAATTTGTGCAGTTGTACCGTTTGGCAATGGCATTTCAAAATAAAATATATTATATCCCAAGCAAACAACTATACCTACTACTATGGCAATCACTGTTTCAAGAGAGGCTGCTTTTACTCTTGAAAATTTAAACTTATCCATAAAACTTGATACTATCGCCTCCATAACAGACACAGAACTTGTTACAGCTGCAAAAAGTACCATCGCAAAGAAAAGACAGCCTACAACATTTCCTATCGAACCCATAGCCGCAAAAACTTTCGGCAATGAAACAAACATCAGGCTTGGACCAGATGCTTCCATTCCTTCAGTACCAGCAAATGTAAATACGGCTGGAATAATCATAACACTAGCAAGCAAAGCTACTGCTGTATCAAAAATTTCAATCTGATTTATTGACTTTTTAAGGTCAGCTTCATCACTGACATATGAACCATAGGCAATCATAATACCCATTGCAACGCTCAAACTGAAAAATAGCTGTCCCATAGCATCAAGCAAAACTGAGAAAAAACTTTTTATGGTCATTCCTTCAAAATTCGGAACAACATAAACCATAAGTCCCTGCAGACCTGTTCTTGTAACACCATTTTCGTCTGTATGACTAATTGTAAGTGAAAATATAGCAATAACAACAACAAGCAAAATCAAGATTGGCATAAGAATTTTTGAAAATGACTCTATACCTTTATTTACTCCTCTAAATACGACAAATGCTGTTGCAAAAAGAAAGAGTAAAAGCATAATGATAGGCTCATAGCTTCCTGAAATAAATGATTTAAAGTATCCATCTTGAGCCGCACTTGAACCATTTCCAGTAAGATAAACAAGAAAATATTTAAGTACCCAACCACCAATAGCACAATAATAAGGTAAAATAATTATAGGAACAAGGCAGGCAATCACTCCTAAGCCTTTCCATTTTTTATTAAGCTTACCATAAGCAGTTAAAGGACTTTGTTTTGTTTTTCTTCCGATTGCGACTTCTGTTATAAGTATGGTAAAGCCAAAGGTAAGTGCAAGAATGATGTAAATTACAATGAACATTCCTCCGCCATCTTTTGCTGCCAAATACGGAAATCTCCATATATTTCCTAAACCAACAGCACTACCTGCTGCAGCAAGTACAAAGCCAATTGAACCTTTAAACGAATTTCGTTTCGTATGCGTTTCCATAAATCAACTAAATCCTCCTATTATTTTATGTCAGCATATTTTTGAAAATTTTTAGCTGTATATTAATGTACCCCCTACATAAATTAAAATCTTATAGATTTAAAAAGCTAAAATTTCCATCAAAATATACCATATTATTATATCATTAATAGTCCTACTTCTCAACTAAATATTAATAAACTTTCAGGGTTTTAATGAGCAAACAAAAAATAATATAATCAATCAGAGTGAAATATAAATATACTCTATATAACCCATTACAAGTTCACTAACCGAGGGGTACACCATATTAATAAAATCTGGATTTCTTAACTTTTCTTGACAAAATCTAAATAATCGCTTTCAATTTTTAATTACTTGAGAGCGGTTTTTAAACTCGCAGATTGTAAAATTAAGATTGAAATAATAAAAAATAATATCTCAATAGAAACGATTTCGTAGTAGAATTAAGTTACCAAAGGAAACCGTCACTATGGATAAACTCATAGTTTATGCTTTTTAATATTGAAAACATATTGATTTTAAAGTATAATTAATGCGTGAAAATTTATTGGAGGCGTTATGATTGACACTTTTACAATTAAGGTATGCAGCTATGGTTGCCGAAAAAGGCACTATCACAGAAGCTGCAAATGAATTATATATATCTCAACCAAGCCTTACTAAAGCTATTAAAGAGCTTGAAAAAGAAATGGGAATTACTATTTTTGTTCGTACAAATAAAGGAATAACAATATCAAAAGATGGTGAACAGTTCTTGTCTTATGCGAGGCAAGTCCTCGAGCAAGCTAATTTGTTGGAAGAAAAATATAAGCATACAAACTCTATAATCAAAAAACAATTCTGTATATCAACTCAACACTATTCATTTGCTGTAAATGCCTTTGTAGACCTTGTAAAAGAATATGGTGGTGATAAATACGATTTTTCTCTAAGAGAAACTCAGACTTACGAGATAATAGAAGATGTTGCTAATATGAAAAGCGAAATCGGCATTTTATATATGAATAGTTTTAACGAAGTTGTCCTTAAGAAAATTCTTAAATCTAAAGGCTTGAAATTTACTGAGCTTTTTGTTGCACAACCCCATATATTTGTCAGCAAAAGCCACCCACTGGCAAATAGAGAATCTGTTACTATGGAAGAGCTTGATAAATACCCATATTTATCATTTGAGCAAGGTGAACATAATTCTTTTTACTATTCCGAAGAGATTTTCAGCATTGTAGAAAGACCTAAAAACATAAGGGTTCGTGATAGAGCCTCTCTATTTAATTTGCTTATTGGTTTAAATGGTTATACAGTTTGTAGTGGAGTTATTGATGAAGAACTTAATGGCAATATTGCCTCCGTACCACTAATCAAAGAAGGAAATATGCACATTGGCATAGTCACACATCAAAAATCAAGTTTCAGCCACTTAACTATTGCTTATATAGAAGCCCTTAAGCAATATACCCAATAATAATTGCCTCAAAAATAACGTCACTTTTGTTTTATATATAAACAAAAGTGACTATTTAATATTATTTGTTAATTTGAAAGAAGCATACGGTCATTTTCAAGCTTAGAATTACTTACCATCTCAAATTTCTTAAGAAGCTCATCAACTGTAAGTTTTTTCTTTTCTTCGCCAGAAATATCAAGAATTATCTTTCCGTTATTCATCATTATAAGACGATTGCCATGAACAATAGCATCTTTCATATTATGTGTAACCATAAGAGCTGTGAGATTATTTTCTTTGATAATTTTGTCACTCAGCTCAAGAACCTTTGAAGCTGTTTTAGGGTCAAGTGCTGCTGTGTGTTCATCAAGCAATAAAAGCTTTGGTTTTTGCAATGTAGCCATAAGAAGTGTTATAGCCTGTCGCTGACCACCTGAAAGAAGTCCAACCTTAGAACTCATTCTATCTTCAAGACCAAGTTCAAACTCTGCAAGGAGTTCTCTATACTTTTCTCTTTCTTTAGCTTTTACACCCCAAGAAAGACCCCTACGTTTACCTCTGCGAGCAGCAAGAGCAAGATTTTCTATGATTTCCATATCAGCAACAGTTCCAGTCATAGGGTCCTGAAAAACTCTTCCAAGATAAGGTGCTCTTTTATGCTCAGAAAGTCCAGAAACATCTTTGCCATCAATTATTATAGCTCCGCTATCAACAGGCCATACACCTGCAATAGCATTAAGTGTTGTAGACTTTCCTGCTCCATTACCACCTATAACTGTACAGAAATCTCCCTCATTAAGTGTAAGATTTACTCCATTAAGAGCATGTTTCTCATTGACTGTGCCTTTGTTGAAGGTTTTGTAAATTTCTTTAATTTCAAGCATTTATTAACCCTCCACTTTTTGTGCTTTAGAATTTTGCTTTGCTACCTTTTTAAAGGAATTTGTGGCTCTACTACGAATATTCGGAACAGCAAGGAAAATAGCAACTATAATTGCTGTAAATAGCTTTGTATCGTCTGTTGGCATCTTGAGCCAAAGAACTATTCCCATTGCGATATAATAGAGTATTCCACCAACAATAACAAAAATGAGTCTGATAATAAAATTTATATGCTTGCGGAAAATTGCTTCCCCAAGAACTTCACCAATAATGACAGCAGCAAGACCTATAACTATTGCACCTCTGCCCATATTTACATCAGCAAATCCTTGATATTGTGAAAAGATTGAGCCAGAGAATGCGACAACTGCATTAGAAAGTGCAAGTGCAATAACCTTTGTGAAGTTTATGTTTATACCTTGAGCCTTACTCATAGCTGGGTTACTTCCTGTTGAACGAATAGTTGTTCCTTGCTCTGTGCCAAAGTACCAATACATAGCAACTATAACAATTGCAACCACTATAAGTGCAATTATGATTGCCATATTAATATTACTTGCTGAAATAACTAATGAATAGTTTCTATAACTTATTGGAAGGTTTGATTTTCCCATTATATTCAAATTTATAGAATATAATGCAATCTGTGTAAGAATACCTGAAAGAATATCAGGTATTCCAAGAAGTGTATGTAGCAAGCCTGTGACCAAACCAGCCAGTAGACCCGCCGCAACAGCTACAAGCATAGCAACCCATATCGGACAACCGTTTATCAGCATAATAGCAGTAACTGCACCACCAGTTGCAAATGAACCATCAACACTCAAATCTGCAAAATGCAGAAGTTTATAAGTTATAAATACTCCTAAACCCATCAAGCCCCAAATGATTCCCTGTGCTATATTTCCAGGAAGTGCATTAAGGAAGCTCATGAAATCTAAGGATGAAAAGTATGAAACAATATCCATAACTGATTCTCCATATGTTTTATTTTTTATTTTTTAATAGCGGTATAACCATCAGGAATCTTTACACCAAGTTCTTTGCATCTTTCTGCATCATACATTTTTGTGACATTAGGTGCAGATTGGATTTCCATTTTAGAAATATCTTTGCCATTTACAAGAATATCATATGCCATTTCACCTGTTTTTTGACCAAGCTCATAATAACTGATAGAAAGTGTTGCTACGCCACAACCCTTACAGATACCCTCTTCACCTGCAATTATAGGAGTCTTTGCAGCAATAGCAATATTGTTGATTATTCCAGTATTATTTGCAGCAGTATTATCTGTTGGAATATAAAGCACATCATTCTTATCACAAGCATCTTTAGCAATAGCTGCAATATCATTAGAATCAGAGAATGTATATGAGCTAACCTTATATCCAAATTTCTCTAAGAAAGGTGTAATTGTATCAGCCTGATATTTAGAGTTAGCCTCTGCTGAGCAATAAAGGATACCAACATTTTTAGCGTCAGGGAAAATTTCATTAAGCATCTTAGCCTGCTCTTCAAGTGGTGCAAGGTCTGATGTACCTGAAACATTCATATTAGAGACACCTGTCCAGTCCTTTATATCAAGAGCAGTTGCATAGTCTGTAATTGATGTTCCAAGAACTGGAATTTTATCTGTATTTGTATAAGCTGCCTGCAAAGCTGCTGTACCATTGCCAAGAATAAGGTCAACATTTGATGAAACAAACTGATTACAGATTGTTGTACAGTTTGCTGAATCACCCTGTGCATTTTGTTCGTCAAATTTAACTTTTGAACCAAGTTTCTCTGTTAAAGTATCTTTAAAGCCCTTTGTAGCTGCGTCAAGAGCCTCATGCTGTATGAGCTGGCAAATACCAATATTATACACCTTGCTGTTATCTGAATTTCCATCTACTGAAGATACTGATGAATCAGAACTTCCACAGCCTGTCATACTTATAGACATTGTAAGAGCGGTAAGAGCCGCAAGTCCCATACTTAAAATTTTCTTAGATTTTTTCATATTTTTTCCTCCTAATGTACATTTGTGTTTAGAAAAGTCAACATAATCTATTATATAACAAGATATATAAAAACTCAATCTTTTTTTTAAAAGTTTAAGCAAATTTCTTCAAAAATCATATAAAACAGAAAATAACCGTTTCACTTAACAAGTATAGCAAAACGGTTATAAAAATTGTATAATATTAATCTTATTAATAACTTAAAGTTCAGCCTGCATTTTTTTCAAGAAAGTTTTTGTGCGTTCATTCTTAGGATTATCAATAACATCTTTAGGCGAACCTTCTTCAACAATAAGACCCTTATCCATAAATACAACTCTATCAGAAACGCTTCTCGCAAAATCTATTTCGTGTGTAACTATTATCATAGTCATTTTTTCTGCTGCTAAAGCCTTGAGAACACTTAAAATTTCTGCTGTAAGTTCAGGGTCAAGGGCTGATGTAGGCTCATCGAAAAACAGCATCTTAGGCTTCATCGCTAATGCTCTCGCTATTGCAATTCTTTGTTGCTGACCTCCTGAAAGCTGATAAGGATAATAGTCTGCTTTATCAGCAAGTCCCATTTTTTTTAGAAGCTCCTTTGCCTCTTCAGCTACTTCATCTTTATTTCTTTTTTGAACATGGATAGGAGCATCGCATATATTTTTCATAACTGAATAATGTGGGAAAAGATTAAAATTCTGAAAAACCAAGCCAAAATATCCCTGTATCTGTTTTAGCTTTTTCTTATTAGCATAAACTGGATAACCGCTCTCAGAATTTACAGCCTCTTCTCCGCAGAAGTTCATACTTCCGTCATCAATTTTTTCAAGAAATGTCATACATCTCAAAAAAGTTGACTTACCAGAACCAGATGGGCCAAGTATAGAAACAACTTCTTTCTCATTTACAGAAAGACTTATATCTTTAAGAACCTGTAAATCGTCAAAGCTCTTGCTGATATTTTTAACTTCTAATAAATTCATAGTATTTCCCCTCCTTATTTGTAATAATTCATTTTCTTTTCGATTCTTTCCATTATGAATGCAACTATAAAATTGAAAATGTAGTAGAATACACCTGCTATGAACAATGGCATAATTGTAGTTTTAGATGCTGCAATCTGCTTTGCAATAGTAAACATTTCTGTATATGAGAGTGCGAATGCAAGTGATGTATCCTTAACAAGTGTAATAACTTCATTGGTTACTGATGGAATAATATTCTTTACCATCTGCGGGAAAATTATCTTAAAGAAAGTCTGTGTTCTGCTATATCCAAGAACAGTACAAGCTTCATATTGACCTTTAGGTACAGCCTGAATACCAGAACGATAAATTTCTGCGAAATACGCCGCATAGTTTACTGAGAAACCAATAATTACCGCATAGAAACGATAACTTGATGAAAGCTCTATGCCAAAGAGATAATAAGGACCAAAGAATACAACCAAAAGTTGTAACATAAGAGGTGTTCCTCTTACTATCGAAATATATATTTTCACAAGCCAGCGTATTGGTGCAATTTTACACATTCTACCTGCTGCAACAAGCAAGCCAAGTGGAAGTGAGAAAAGTAATGTAAGCACAAATATTGTCAAGGTTGCAAGCAAGCCTTCTAAAAGCTGTACTGTTATCTGACCAAGCTGCTGCCAGAAATCATCATTTGTTGTTGAAGTGTCAGTGCTGTCTATGTACTTATCATCTGCTGAAAGACAAACGCTTTCTTCCAAACCCCACCTTTTAGCAATCTCCTCAAATGTTCCATCAGACAGCATTTCGAGGAGAGCACCTTGAACCTCATTTCTTAGTTCTATATTACCAAGCTGAAATCCGATAGCATACTTTTCAGTGGAAATCTTATCATTAAGCATTTTAAATTTATTGCCACGAGATTTAATCTCATAATTTGCAACGCCAATATCCATACATATTGCTTGCACTGCACCAGATTCGAGATTCATAAATGCACTATTATAATCTCCAACCTGTTGAAGTTCCGCGAAAGATTTTGCTAATTTCTTGTTTTCAGCTGTGGCATCATCGCTAGTCAGAGCAGCAAGAGCGGAACTATCAGCTTGAACAGCAACTATCTTTCCAGAAAGGTCTGATAATTCTTTAATATCAGAATCAGCTTTTACAATAACAACCTGAGAATTATCTACATATGGCGTACTCCAAGTATACTTTGATTCTCTGCCATTCATTGTAAAGCCGTTCCATATACAATCAATAGAACCTGAACTCAATTCCATATCTTTAGAATTCCATTCAATAGGCTGTTTTTTAAGTGTCCAACCCTTACGATTACAAACCTCTTGAGCAAGGTCTATATCAAAACCTACATATTCGCCACTTTCGCTTTTATATCCATATGGCGGAAATTCTGCGTCAAAACCTATGGTAAATTCTTCTCTGTCATTTGTTGCTGAACAAATCATACATTGAAATGTCATAATGAATGTGATAGCAGCTAATAAACACACTATCGTTCTTTTAATTTGGGTTTTCATACTATTCTCCTTTAATAATTTACTACGATAAATTATTACAACAGTAATAACACATATATAATTACGATACTCTATAAACTAAGAGATGTCAAGAGAAAATAAAAATTTAATGCTTGCAACAAAAAACAGGTGATAAACTTCTTATCACCTGCTATAAAAATTCATTTTACTTTAAATAATAAACTCAGATACTATGTACTGCATCTGCCATTTCCTTAACATAATCAGCAACTGGCATTACGCTCTCCTTACCATACTTCTCAATTATGCGGACAACTGCACTTCCTACGATTGCACCGTCTGAAAGCTTTGCCATATTCGCAGCTTGTTCTGGTGTAGAAATACCAAAGCCAACAGCACAAGGAATATCCTTAGCTTGCTTGATAAGCTTTACCATTTCTCCTATATCTGTCTTTATCTCACTTCTTACACCTGTAACACCAAGTGATGATACTACATATACAAAGCCTTCTGCTTCTTTTGCGATTGTAGCTATTCTTTCGTGAGATGTTGGTGCAACAAGAGATATAAGACGAACATCATTAGCCTTGCAGAGTCCTGAAAGCTCGTTCTTTTCCTCAAATGGCAAATCAGGAACTATAAGTGCGTCAATTCCACATTCCTTGGAATTTTTAATAAAGCGTTCACTGCCATATACGAAAATCGGATTTATATAAGTCATAAATGCAAGCGGAATATCTGTCTTTGCTCTGATAGATTTAACCATATCGAAAATCTTATCTGTTGTTGTACCACTTGCTAAGGCTCTTTCATCAGCCTTTTGAATAACAATTCCTTCTGCAACAGGGTCGGAAAATGGGATTCCGATTTCTATAAGGTCTGCACCGACCTCTGCCATAGCGAGAATTACTTTCTCGGTGGTTTCAAGGTCAGGGTCGCCTGCTGTAACAAAAGGTATAAATGCTTTTCCTTTTTCAAATGCTTTGCTTAGCTTATTCATGAATATCCTTCCCCCTATATCTTGCAATCGCTGCAACATCTTTATCTCCTCTGCCTGAGATATTTATAACCATAATCTTATCCTTGCCGAGTGTTGGGGCAAGTTTCTTTGCATAAGCAACTGCATGAGCACTTTCAATCGCAGGAATAATACCTTCAATTCTTGAAAGATATTCAAACGCATCGACAGCCTCATCATCTGTGACAGGAACATATTCTGCTCTGCCAATATCGTGGAGATGTGCGTGCTCAGGACCGATTCCAGGATAGTCAAGACCTGCTGAAATTGAATAAACAGGTGCAATCTGACCAAATTCGTCCTGACAGAAATAAGATTTCATTCCGTGGAAGATTCCAAGTGTACCCTTTGCTATTGTTGCGGCAGTAAGACCAGTATCTACACCTCTGCCAGCAGCCTCACAACCGATAAGGCGTACATCTTTATCTTCAATGAAGTGATAGAAAGCACCCATAGCATTACTTCCACCGCCTACACAAGCAAGAACTACATCAGGAAGTCTACCTTCTTTTTCGAGCATCTGACTCTTAATTTCCTTACTTATTACAGATTGGAAATCACGAACTATTGTTGGGAATGGGTGCGGTCCCATAACTGAACCGAGAACATAGTGTGTGTCATCAATTCTCGCTGTCCACTCTCTTAGGGTTTCATTAACAGCATCTTTAAGGGTCTTTGTACCGCTTGTTACAGGGTGAACCTTTGCTCCAAGAAGCTCCATACGATAAACATTGAGTGCCTGACGCTCTGTATCTGTTTCGCCCATATAGATTTCACATTCCATACCCATAAGTGCGGCAACAGTAGCAGTTGCAACACCATGCTGTCCCGCACCAGTTTCAGCTATAACACGAGTTTTGCCCATTCGCTTAGCAAGAAGCATTTGTCCGATAACATTGTTTATCTTATGTGAACCGGTGTGGTTTAAATCTTCTCTCTTGAGATAAATTTTAGCACCACCTAAATCCTTAGTCATATGCTCTGCATAATAGAGAAGTGATGGTCTGCCTGTATATTCTCTGTTAAGTCTTTCAAGCTCTGCATTAAATTCAGGGTCATCTTTATATTTGTTATACGCCTCCTCAAGTTCTATTACGGCATTCATCAGCGTTTCAGGAATATATTGTCCTCCGTGTACGCCGAACTTTCCTTTTGACATTTCTAAACACTCCTTACAATTTTAATTGCCTTTTCTATTTTCGTTTTATCCTTAAAGCCATCAGTTTCTACTCCACTGCTTATATCAAGGCAATATGGATTTACCTTTGTGGCGATAGCTATATTTTCAGATGTAAGACCGCCCGCCAAGAAAAACGGCTTACTTATTTTCGGAATTATATTCCAATCGAAAGTTTCACCTGTACCACCATAGGCATTATCAGCATAGGTATCAAGCAAAAGATAGTCGCATTGAATATTTTCGCTCACAAGAATATCCTCAGCAGATTTTACCCTTACTGCTTTAATTATCGGTGCAGAAGTTTTCGAGCGAAGTTCTTTTATATACTCGTTATCCTCATCACCGTGAAGCTGTATAGCATCTATTGCTCCGCTCTCAACAAGCTTGAGAATAAATTCAACCTCCGCATTTACGAAAACTCCAACTGCTTTTATGCTTTTATCTAAATTCTGTTTAAGCTCATATGCAAGCTCTGGACTTATACAACGCTTTTTGCCTGCAAATACAAAGCCGATATAATCTGGCTTATATTCATTCACAGCATAAATATCTTCCAATCTTTTAAGACCGCATATTTTTATCTTGGGCATTTAATCACCCCGTTTCAAAGTCCTTTGAGGGCATCAAGTGCCACCTTTTTATTTTCGGCTCTCATAAGAGTTTCTCCGATAAGAACTGCATTGACATTTGCGGAACGAAGTCTGTTTATATCCTCAGCTGTTTTAATTCCGCTCTCCGCAACAAATATTATATCATTCGGAACAAGTGAACGCAGACGCATACAATTTTCTATATCAACTTCAAAGGTTCTAAGGTCACGATTATTTACACCGATAACTCTTGCTCCTGCATTAAGTGCAGATTCAACTTCTTCCTCGGAATGAGCCTCTACAAGAGCAGAAAGTCCTAAGCTATCGCAAATTTCGATATAGCTTTTGAGAGTTTCTGTATCAAGCAAGGCACATATTAAAAGTACCGCTGACGCTCCCATAAGCCTTGCCTCATAAATCATATATTCGTCAATCGTAAAATCTTTACGCAAAAGAGGTGTTGGAACTGTCTTGCTGATTTCGTGAAGAAAATCGTCACTGCCCTTAAAATATTCAGGCTCGGTAAGAACGGATATAGCGTCTGCACCAGCTCTGTAATATTCTGAAGCAATCTCAAGATAAGGAAAACGCTCTGCAATTATACCCTTTGAAGGCGACGCCTTTTTAACCTCGCAGATAAATGCCATACTGTCCTTTTTGAGAGCATTCTCAAATTCAAAACCGCCCATTCCAACAAGGCTTGCTTTTCTCTTTATCTTTTCTAAAGGAGTTATCAGCTTTCTTGCCTCAACACGCTTTCTTGTAGATTCAGCTAATGTATCGAGAATCATTTTATCTCTCCCTGTTATCAATACTTATTTGTAAGGCTGACATATTTTTCAAGCTGTTCATATGCTTTTCCGCTGTCAATAAGCTCATTTGCAAGCTTTATTCCGTCCTCAACAGTTTCTGCTTTATCTGCAATATAGAAACAAAGTGCAGAATTGAGAACAACAGTATCACGCTTTGCACCTATAAGTTTGCCTGAAAGAATATCACGAGTAATTTGTGCGTTTTCCTCAGGTGTGCCACCGATAATATCTTCAAGGCTTGCTTTATTAAAACCAAGTGTTTCAGGATTGATTGTATATTCCTTGATTTCGCCGTTTTTAATCTCACAAACGAGGTTATCTCCTGTAACAGTAGCCTCATCAAGCTTATGGTCACCGCAAACAACCATTCCGGACTTGATTCCAAGATTTTTAAGTACCTGTGCCATTGGCTTTACAAGTGAATCTTCATATACACCCATAAGCTGCATTGTAGCAAATGCAGGATTTGTAAGAGGTCCGAGAACATTAAATACTGTTCTTATTCCGATTTCTTTTCTTACAGGTGCGGCATATTTCATAGATGAATGATAGCCTGGTGCAAACATAAATGCAAATCCGCAATCATTAAGAACCTTTTCGTTCTGTTCTGCTGCAATGGTGATTTTAGCACCGAGCTTTTCAAGAACATCAGCGGCACCACTCTTACTTGAAACACTTCTGTTTCCGTGCTTTGCAACAGTAACTCCGCCTGCCGCAATTACGAATGCTGAAGTAGTCGAGATATTGAAAGTTCCTACTTCGTCACCGCCTGTCCCAACGATTTCGAGTACATCTCCATTTGTTTTAAGTCTTACTGCCATATCACGCATAACTCTTGCACAAGCTGTAATCTCATCAACGGTTTCGCCCTTGATTCTTAATGCTGTCAAAAATGCTGAAATCTGAGCGTTTGTAGCCTCTCCACCCATAATCTCACTCATAACTTTTTCTGTTTCTTCTGTACTAAGATTTTCTCCAAGTACTAATTTATGAATTGCTTCCTTTATCATAAAAATTCACTCCTTATATTAAAAACTAAAAATAATTATCATTGATAAGCTATCGCACTACCCCAAGACAGCTAAAAGTTTTGCTCAAGCTTTTTCAAAAGCTTGCGGATTCCAAAGGCAGAGCCTTTGGTGGGTTTTAAGGGCGAAGCCCTTAACATTCTTTACTTCTGAGGGCGGACAAAGTCCGCCCTTATTGACTAATATTGCTACCAAAAGAAATTTTATTGGCGAACTTCGTTCGCCAATAAGGGGCAAGAGATGTTAAGGGCGTTGCCCTTAAAACCCATGAGGGACTCCGTCCCTCAACCCTGCAAGCCTTTAAAAAGGCTTGACCTAAACTTTAAGTGTCTTAGAAAAGTTTATTAACTAATCGATCATATACTGAGAAAATTCTCCATTATAATTCTACCTTGAGGTGTCAGGATTGATTCCGGGTGAAACTGTACTCCGAATGTATTCTTTTCCTTATGCTTAACAGCCATAATCTCACCTATCGCATCTTTTGAAACTACCTCAAGACAATCCGGCAAGCTTTCTGCCTCTGCTATAAGCGAATGGTATCTTGCAACTTCGATTTTCTCAGGCAAGCCCTTAAATATCTCGCATGAATTATCAATATCAACAACACTCATCTTACCGTGCATAAGCTGTTTTGCGTGAATGATTTTTCCGCCGTAGGCTTCACATATCGCCTGATGACCTAAGCATACACCAAGTATAGGAATATCTCCAAGCTTTACTGCGACTTCTTCGCAAACTCCTGCGTCCTTAGGATAGCAAGGACCAGGTGAAAGTATTATATGTGATGGCTTGAGTGCCTTTATCTCATCAACTGTAAGTTCATCATTTCTTATAACCTTGATGTCAGGATTGATTGAGCCTGCAAGCTGAACAAGGTTATATGAAAAGCTATCGTAGTTATCAATCAGAAGTACCATTTTAATTCATCTCCCTTTATCAAAGCTCATCGGCATTTCTTACGGCATTCATTACAGCCGCCGCTTTATTTGCGGATTCTTCGTATTCATTCTTCGGAACGCTATCAGCAACTATTCCGCCACCAGCCTGAACATATACATTTTCGCCCTTTTTATACGCCATACGGATTGCTATGCAAGTATCGAGGTTTCCTGTGAAATCCATATATCCCAAAGCACCACCATAAATATCTCTTGGAAGTGCCTCTTGCTCCTCGATAATCTCACAAGCTCTTATCTTTGGAGCTCCTGAAAGTGTTCCTGCTGGAAGTACGGACTCAATAGCGTCCATAGCATCACAATCATCTCGAATGTTTGATTCAACCTGTGAGCATATGTGCATAATCTTTGAATATCTGTGTATAACCATATACTTAGTAACCTCTACGGAATCATACTTTGAAATTCTGCCAAGGTCATTTCTGCCGAGGTCAACAAGCATATTATGTTCGGAAAGCTCTTTTTCATCGCTGAGAAGTGACTTTTCAAGAGCTATATCCTCTTCATCGGTCTTACCACGAGGTCTTGAACCGGCAACTGGGAAAGTATAAAGTCTGCCATTCTGAAGTCTGACAAGAGTTTCTGGTGATGTGCTGATAATCTCGTCATCATCAATATTCATATAAACCATATAAGGTGAAGGATTTATCGTTCTGAGTACACGATAAGCGTTTATTAAGCTGCCGTCATATTTACAAGTAAACTTTCTTGAGATAACTGCCTGAAAAATATCTCCATCACGAATATATTCCTTTGTTTTTTCAACTATATTGCAATATTCTTTTTCGCTGACATTGCACTCAAAATCAGATTTCATTCTGCCTTTAAGCTCTGGCAAAGGAGATGAGTCATTTATGAGATTTATTATTTTTTCAATCTCTGCGGTAGCCTTGCCGTAATTTTCAAGAATCTTATCTGTTGACATATTAACGATAACACAGATTTTTTGCTTTAAGTGGTCATATGCAATAACCTTATCGAAAAGCATTACATCATAGTCATTGAAATCACCGCTTTTGATTTTAAGCTTTGGTTCAGCATAGCCTATCATTGAATAAGCAAAATATCCAACCAAACCACCTGTAAACGGTGGAAGCTCTTTAAGGCTTGGTGATTTATAATCCTTAAGTATTGAACGCAAAACCTCAAGAGGCTTTTTAGTTTCGATATTCTTCATCTTGCCGTTGCGGTCGATTGTTACAACAGCATTTTTACAGCTTACACGCATAATCGGGTCATAGCCTATAAATGAATATCTTCCCCACTTTTCGCCGCCCTCGATGCTTTCAAGCAAGAAAAATCTTTTCTTAGAAGCTGCTATTCTTCTTAGCAATGTAATCGGTGTAATTACATCAGCCAAAATCTCCTTACAGACAGGAATTGTGTTGTAGCTTTTTGCAAGCTCCATAATTTCGTCACAAGACGGCTTAATCATAGTTATTACCTCTCTTTTTCAGTTATTTTAAAAATCAAAAAAAGCTTTCGTCACAAGGAATTTAATCCTTGGGACAAAAGCTTTGAAACTTCTGCGGTACCACCCAAATTGGTCATTTATAAAAGAAACCCACTCATTTTGCGTACTTCATACGCACTCTACTGATAACGGACAGAGTTCCCGTTAGCCATTACTCCCGAAACAATTCGGTTTCCTGCTACCCTTGCAAGCCCATTCAAGTAAATCTGCATAACTGATTTACACCAAACATCAGCTCTCTTAATACGCTCGATAAACCCTACTATTCTTGTTCAACGGTTTATTTATTCAATTAACTTTGGTTTGATTATACTACCGAAAATTATAAAAGTCAACAATTTTAACAAAAAATTATTTAGATTATTCTGCCGTCACTAATTTCTACCTTTCGTTTGCATTTATCGGCAACTGTAAGGTCGTGCGTTATGATTATAACAGTCTTGCCAGACTTATTTAGTTCGGTGAAAAGCTCCATTATTTCTGACGAAGTTTTGGTGTCTAAAGCACCAGTCGGTTCGTCTGCAAGAATGAAAGACGGGTCATTGACTATTGCCCGGGCAATAGCGGCTCTTTGTTTTTGACCGCCTGAAAGCTTAGAAACTGGCTTTTTAGCGAGGTTTGCTATACCTACTCTTTCGAGAGCTTTCATAGCAAGCTCTTTTGGTTTGCCAAGCTTTTTCTTTGAGAAATTCAGCGGAATCATAACATTCTCAATAACGGAATATTCATCAATAAGGGCAAAATCCTGCATAACTATGCCAACCTTTTCATTGCGGATTTTCGCAAGCTTATTATCTGAAAGACTATGTACATCTGTTCCGTCTATTATATAACTACCTTTCTCAAATTTATCTATACAACCGATTATATGGAGAAGTGTACTTTTACCTGCTCCAGATTTTCCGATAATAGCAAGCATCTCTCCGTCTTCCACCTCGAGCGAAACATCTTTAAGGGCTGTAAAAGCATTAGACTTTTTATAATTATATGTTTTGGTAAGATTTTCGATTTTCAGCATATCTTTCACTCCTTATTTCTTTGATTTTATAACTTCAACTGGTGATGTAAACCTTATTATGCCAAACGGAATAATCAATGCAAGAAGCATCATTGCAAGAATTACTCCAAGTGAGATATAAAGATTATTCCATTCGTAAACCTGTCCAATAAGATAATTTAGATTGATAAATTTCGAGCAATAGAGCAATACTCCCGAAAGCACTCCTGAGAAAAGCAGTATTATTGAGATATTCGCAAGAGATATTTTAAAGCAATCACTCCATTTTGAGCCACAAAGAAAGTATATTCCATAGTTTCTTATCTGAGTTACAGTATTTATCGCAACAGAGCCTATGAGTCCGATAAGAACTATTGCTGCAACCACAAATATTATTGGAAGTATATTTATATAACTATTTGTTACATATGTATCCATACTATTTTTTATCTGTGAAAGAGGTGTAAATGTTGGAGCAATAGGATAAAAATCAGCATGTTCCTTTTGAAACTCAGTAATCTGTTTCATTATACCCTTATTATATTCCATATCAGCTTTTGAGATATTATCATCATATGTTATAAAACAGTTGAGATATGTTATATCTTTATTATCATTTAAAGCCTTATAAGCACTTTTAGCCATAATAATCGCCGAATCGCTATATTTCAATTCATCTGAACTGCCAGCCTTAATTGCTTCTATCGCCACTGTATAATCGGCACTTCTATAAAAGCTTGTTACAACATTTTCTTCGTTATACATTGTAAATGCAGGAATATATGTAACTTCAGTTAGAACACCAGATATAACACATTCACCTACACCATCAGTGGTAATTGTATCACCTACATTTTTCATATAATCAGGTGATACAACTACATAAGGTCTGCCTTGTTCATCTGCAGCAGTTTTTGGCCAAGAGCCACTCTGCAACGGCATACTATACTTAAAAAATATATCATCATCTACGATTTTATTTGCGTCAATTTGGTCTGATGAAATAATAGTCGCTGATTTAAGCTTATTAAATAAGCCATAAAATTCAGTCGCTTCTTCTTGTGTTTCCCACATAGGCTCAAAAAAGCAATAATATCCTTCTTTATTTACAATATCATCAAAAGGCCTTGTAAGAACTGATTTATTATTTGCAGAACCTATTGTAACATTTGTTGTGACAAGAAGTGCTACTACCTCAAGCACCATAATAAATGTAAATAATATATTTTTACTGATTGAAAGACAGCCGTATCTAAGATATTTCATCAGTCACCGCTCCTTTCCATCTCAACAGCAGATTTGCTTATAAATCTTGAAATTGTAAGCGACATTATCAAAACTGCAATTACAAAGTATATGCCAAAAATTATAAGGTATGTCTGCAAAGTCATACTTATTAAGAAATTTGGATAGCTTACAGCTATCGGCTGTAATATAAGCGTGTGGAAAATTAATAAAGCTATGCCAAAAGTAACTATAAGCGTAAGCATAAGCTCCACCAAATAAATAAGGAATATCTTTCTCTTGCTTGCACCACATATATTCATAATAGCAAAAGGTTTCTTTCTATATGTAAGAACATAAGAATACACTCTACTTATGTTTAGGATAATCATAATAATAACTGCAGCTGTAATGCCATAAGCAAGCTGTATATTTTGAACTTCATCAAGAACTCGTGGTTCTGGCGGAGAAAATTCTTTTTCATCACCAAAAAGCTCTTTCATTTTTGCTGTGATTTCTTCACATCTTTTAGGAGAACAAGCTTCTTTTGTGAAAACATACATACCAGTAGCAAGAGAATACTTATCTACAGAGTTATAAGGAATACTCATTACATCACCAGATGAATGTTTAGCTATCGTATACTTTTCTCCATTTATATCAATTTTATCACCAATATTAAGTGATTTTCCATATTTTTCAATATAATAATTATCTTCTGGATTTATTTTTACTATTTTTTCGTTTGACATCTCAAAATTCTTTTCATCTTCATTATCATAACTATTTATATCACTATAACCTGTTCGAAAATACGAACCATCCACTTTATTTGTAGTTGCAAACAAAAAAAAGCTACTAAAATCATCTCCAAGAAATTTAATAAGTTCGTCTATTTTAGGTTTAAGAACCTCAAAATCAGAATCTTCAGTATATTCAAAATTAGGAGTATTTTCGTCATATGGAATTAAATTACCATCTTCATCTTCTTGATAATATTTACCATCTTCCCCTAAGAAATAGTTATTTGCTTCATCTGAATTATTAAGTATAAGGGCAATATAAAATTCTTTACTACCTTCAGAAATTATATTTTCTGCTCTATTAGCGTTATCAACAAAACCGCATACAAGAAAAACAACTATAACACAAACTATTTGTGATATTACTAAAAATGCAAATAAAAATGGCTTATGCTGTATAAACTTCTTAATATTTTTAAATACTAAAGATAACCCAGTCAAAATTATCGCCTCTCTTTCATAAAAATGGTTTTGCCTATGGCAAACCAAAATCAAAGATTCCATAGGCAGAACCACATTTATATTATATTTTACTTTATTGGTGTACCTGATCTAAAAGAGCCTATTAGATATTTTTGCAAAATTCCAGATTGCTTTTCAGAAGTACGAAATACTTGACCGTTATATACTACTTTGCTTACAGTACCGTCAATAAATGCGTTTGGTGATATAATTTCGGACTTAATCCCACTATTATTTACAATCTTTTTTACATAATGAGATGTTTCTTTTTCCTTATATCCATATGTAGTAATAGAGATATACTTATAGCTATCTCTATGGTCTTCGTAAGGTGAATAAACAAACCCCCAGCTTCCCTCTGCTGATAATCCAAGATAATTTTTCTCATATAAATAATGACAAGAACCAGGGGGACAATAGTGATAATTCATAGAATCATTTTTTATCGGTTGGTAATTTTCTGCTGCGGAAACAATGAAGCTTGTAGTAACTACTGTTGTAAGTGCAGCCAATGCGGCTGCGATAATTTTTTTAAACATAAAGTTATTTTCCTTTCTGTATTTAATTTCTTCAAATGTACATTTGTAATTACATTATATCATACTTTTTGTGAATGTCAATATATTATTTAAAAATATTCTTTAAGTTAATAATTTTTGTGCAAATCATCAAATGAATAAAATGATATAATATCAAAGCACTATAAGCTTTATGTAAATTTTATCATATAAAATAAAATTTTTCTACAAAGTGGTAAACTTTGTCGATTTCTGGTAAACTTTGTAGAAAGTTTCTAAAAAAGAAAAATTCTTGACTAAGTATATTTAACACCTAATCAAGAATTTTTATCAAAGTAATTCTGTGAATGAATATATATATTTGTCAGCTACGGATTTCAGCATTTCAACATCATCCGCTGAACCCTCGTCATATACAGCAATGGTTCTCATTCCCGCAAGCTTTGCACCATTTATGCCATCAATTATATCTTCAAAAACTATACATTCTTCTGGCTTAACACCAAGTTTTTTTGCAGTAAGCAAATATATATCGGGGTGACGCTTATCTAAGCCAACTTCTGAAGTATAGCATATGATATCAAAGTAATCATAAACGCCATTGCTTTTTAAAACAGGTTCTGCAAGAATTGGCTTTGATGAAGTAGCTATACCAATTTTAACACTAAGCGTTTTTAATCTTTTTAAAAGCTCCTCGACATTATCCTTTAGCCTTACATTATGTGCATATTCATTTAATGCCATATTAAGCCATATCGACATAATTTCTTGTGGGGGTTCCTTAAAACCAAATCTTGCGATTGTATATTCTGCGGCAGTTTCAAAGTGCATAGTTTTAATTGCCTGTTCGTAATCAGGTGGAACTTTCAAACCTCTCTCTGCAAGAAAATCAATATCAATCTTATGCCATACATACATAGAATCTATCAATGTGCCATCAAGGTCAAAGATTATAGCTTTAATTTCGTTCATACTACCTCCGCTTGTTTTGTAAGTTTATCTCTTAATGTAGGTGGCTTTTTAAGTTTATTAAGAATATTTATAATACCATCAGCCCATATAATTATGAATATTGGTGTGAAATTAAATATATATCTTGAGCGTGTTTCCCATATTAAGAAGAATAGATATACACCAAAGGTTATGATATGCATAAGTGTTATATAATCAAAGCGTGGCTTTTTCACACAAGAAAATAGTGAAACACATATCATAATTAACATACAAAGCTGCATTCCAGAGCTAATAGATTTAAATATCGGGAACAAATTCCCATCCATCAAGAAAAATTCATGCAAAAAATTTCTGCCATTATACGGATTATATATATGATGACTTATCCAATATGTACCATCACTCCATGTAAAATTAGCTTTAATTATAAAGTGATTTATCAAACCAAAAACACCATAGTTAGAAATTCTGTTACCTATTTCCTGTATATTAGCAGCTTTCTTTTCATCATAATTGCCTGCTCTATATGTAAAAGTACTGTCTGCTTGGTCAAAATTTCCGTCATCTTTTAATCCCATCATCACCCAATGCGTAAGCGGATATTGTTCTCTATAAAGCGTTTCCTCGTCTGTAATTTGTAATGACGATACCAGTCCGTTAAAAGCTATTGCAATCACCAAAAATCCCGCTATAATTGTCCCAGAGCCAAGTAAGATTTTCTTTATTCCTCCCTTATAAATCATATAAACTATAACCGCAATAAGAGCTATTATAACACTTCCCTTTAATTCAAAGCCAATTGCGCAGGAAATTCCGGAAAAGAAAAATAATATAATTTTGTTTAATATTTTTTTAGAGTCATAGCCACAGATAAACAAATAAATTGAAAGTATAACAAATGGCATACTTATCGAATCAGTATAAAAATATGTACAATAAGTGTAATATGGCAAAAATAAAATACAGAGTAGCATAGTAATAAGTGCGTGGAAATTACCAAAAGCTTTCTTTGCAATTAAATAACAAAATACTACTGACGCTGATATGAACAAAGTGTTCAAAATAACGGGTGCTTCAATCGGAATTGTCCCTGAAATCAGATATATTATTCTGTAATAAAATGAAAATAAAACCGTAATTCCATTATTATTAGTATATCTTGCAAGATAATCTCTATTATACGGAAGATTATCATAAATATGCTCCATATTTCCGTTTATAGCGTAACTCTTAGAAACCTCATTTATAACATGCCAATCTGTGATAGGTTTTGAAATCATATTTAAAGCGAGTAAAAATTGAACAATAAGCATTATAGCCAGCATTATCAAAAAGGCTATACTTAAGTTTTTATCACTTATATTTGAATATTTTTTATGAATCTTAGGAAATATTGCATATGAAATAGCTAAAAACACTGCTGCTAAAATTACCCCAAAGAAATTTGTTCCAAAAATAGCACATATTGCGATAAATGTAACAATCGCAAAAATCCCAAAGAAAACATCATGAAAAATCTTATCAAATATTCTTGAAATCATACATTCCCTCTCCTATTATATCTTCAACTCATAATAAAGATAAAAATAAAAGGGAAAGACTTTAAACTAAGCCTTTCCCTACCTTGGTGGACACTAACGGACTTGAACCGCTGACCCTTCGCACGTCAAGCGAAAGCTCTACCAGCTGAGCTAAGTGTCCATTTCTTGAGTGCTTGATTATTATACCTCAGCCATATAAAAAAAGCAAGTGTTTTCTGCAAAAAAATATTTTTTTCACACATTGCATAATTTTTTAAAATTTTATAATTATCATTTGCCAAATATATCATTTAATGGTAAAATAATATTTGAGGTGAATAATAATGGTAAATAAAATTGTTAAAAATATTGATTTTCTAAAACAAAAATCCATACCTGCCACAAAACTCGATATAAATATAGTTAAAGACCTTCAGGATACTCTTTTAGCCAATAAAAGTTCATGCGTTGGAATGGCGGCAAATATGATAGGCTATAATAAAAGAATAATAATTGTAGACACTGGACTTATGACTGTAACTATGCTAAATCCTAAAATAACAAAAAAATCTGAACCCTACGAAACCGAAGAAGCTTGTCTTTCATTAATTGGTATCCGCAAAACAAAAAGATATAATAAAATTGAAGTTGAATACGAAGATGTTTCTTTCAAAAAACACATTGGAAAATTCAATGGATTAACTGCTCAAATTATTCAGCACGAAATTGACCATTGTGATGGAATTATAATTTAAAATTAAACAAAAAAGCACTTGCAATTATTTAAGGTTTGATGTATAATAATTAATAGTTTGCGGGTGTGGCGAAATTGGCAGACGCGCTAGATTTAGGTTCTAGTGGTAACCCCGTGCAGGTTCAAGTCCTGTCACCCGCACCAAATAAGACAACCGATTTTGATACAAAGTCGGTTGTCTTTCTTTTTGCCTGAAAAGCCCTTATTTCAAGGGATTTCTCATACTTTGTAGTAAAAAGCAACAGCCGCTGTGAACATTTTCACGGCGGCTGCTTTGCTTTCTTGGAAGTTTTTAGCCCTGCTTCAAACTTCAAATCGTGTGATTTATGGGGTTTCGTGTGATTATTGGGGTATCGTGTGATTTTTGATATTCCGATAATACTCCTTATGAGAAAATCGGTAGCGAGACCGTTGAACTTGAAATGCCTTTTGATATTCCAGATTCTTGGGTGTGGTGCAGAGTTGGCGATCTGTTTACCAATATAGCTGGATTGGCTTATAAGAAAGATGCCTTAAACATAAAAACCGATCGCATGGTCAGAGTTCTCCGTGGCGGTAATATCGGTTCGGAGCAATATGCATTCAAAGCCGATGATGTGTTTATTTCTGAGGAGTTCGTTAAGCCTGAACTCCTATTGCGGAAAAATTATATGATTACCCCCGCAGTTAGTAGCTTGGATCATATCGGAAAAATTGCTTTGATTGACAAGAATTATTCTGATGTAGTTGTCGGCGGATTTGTGCTTATGTTGATTCCATTTTTTGACGATGAGATAATGTCAAAATACTTTCTCTATGCATTTGCTGCAAAATCGAACGCTGCAAAAGCAGTCCGCGCTTTGAGACGGTTGCCACGATTGCAAGAGAGTTGAATATCAGCATTGATGCGGCTGTTTTTCAAAATATCCAAACCGATGGTATTTCCAAAAGCGTTGTGGATTTCTTCTCTGGGAAAAGTGAAGAAGAAATCCAAAAGTATATTCTTTTATGCCAGCAGGCAGATACATTCGAAAGCGAAAACTAAAGACGGCTGCTTAGATCAATCGGTTTAAGCAGCCGTCTTTTTCTAATAGTATTTAATAATGTTACATCTTGGCTGATTCCCTTATCGAAATCAGTCAGAACGGCTTACTTAGAATACTTTTTCTTCTTTGAATATACAGTTGTCCCAACCAGCATCCCACCGGATATGAACAGTACTGCAAACCACATCCACAGATTGCTGTTATCACCTGTCTGGGGACTGTTGGTATTTTCATTCCCATCTCCCTTAGGATTGGTCGGCTTATCGCTATCCGGATTTACAGGATTTGTTGGGTTGTCATCACCCGGATTTGTAGGCTCTGTAGGCTTTGTTGTTCCTGTAGCCGGGATTTTCTCTCCCTTTACCTCATAACCGCAAACCTTGCAGGTCTTATCGCCTGTATATCCTGGTTCGGTTGCCGTGGCTTCCTTTGCGTTTTCCACCATCCAGTCATGTTCAGCCCTATCACTGACAGCCCCGCAGCTGCATGCGTGCCAGTGTCCATTTGCGTCTGACTTCCAATCACTGCCATAGCTGTGCTGGTGCGTATCATCTACCGTTACCGTGATATTCAGTCGTTCGCTGTAATCCATACCGTCCTTATATGCTGCAATACGGAATTTTGTATTTTCCGTAATGGTTATTGGATCGGTGTACCTCATTCTGCTCGCTGTGTTCTGGCAGGGGCAGGTACCGTCCGTGGTATAGTAGATTACAGCCCCATCCGTGCCGCAAGAGAGTGTCATTGTTTCTCCGGAACGCACCGTAACAAAATTTTCCTTTGGCGATGCGGCGGTCAGAGAGATCTCACCAATTTTCGCCGTCGGTCGCTCCGGGCGATTCTCCTTGTGTGTTACAAGCAACGGAATGCTGACACGCAAAGAAGTATTTTCAACCGACAGAGTAAGCTTTGTTGTACCGGGAAGCAGACCTTCTACAGCGAAAGTGGCAATTCCGTCTTCACCGGTGATGTCGTTTACCGGTGAGACAGAAGCATAAAAGTCACTGGAAGCAACCGCCAAAATCTTCAAACCAGAGATGGGATTTCCGTCCGAATCCAAAACACGAACGGTTACTCTGGGTGTGGGATTTTCTCCCATATGGACGGAGATCTGATCCTCATAATTTAATACAATCTTGGCTGGTCGAGGCACAACCGTCAAACTGCCGCTGATGTACTTTGAAAGAGAAGTACCGGCATAATTCTCAGCGCCCTCAATTGATACAGAAACGGTGTCGCCAACTTTGGCTTTATTATTTGGAATCAGACGCAGCACTTTGGAATAGCATATGTTACTTTCCGTATTCACAGGCGTTTTCTCTGCCCATTCGTAGGTATAGCCATCTGGAATAGTCAGCGTTTTTGTAACACTCATGTACTGCGTAAAAATGATTTCCACATAATCGGGATAAGCGTTTATGCTTTGAACGGCAGGAGCCGCCGTGGAAATCAGCCCAATGTTCACATCAAGCTGGGGCGGAGGCACCTCCATCCATTCCGTTTCCGCTGCGATATAGCCATCCTTTGTAAATTTCACTTTCCAGTAGCCGTCTGGAACATACCAAGAGTACATTCCTTCTGCGTCTGTGAGTTGCGGGTTGATCTGCCCGCCGTAATTTTCTGCATCCCATTTTACGGCATTTGTGCCGTCTTTACTGGCGGAGTACCACAGCTCGGCTGTTACGCCGGAAAGGGGATTGCTTTCTACGGCTTCATAAACAATACCGGACGGATCAAGGCATTCCCGCAGATCCGAACCAATGCTGCCCGAACCGAGACTGGAATTTCCGGAGGACTTAGGACCGCTGCCATCGGAGGAAGAATCCTCATCCGGACAGTCATTCCGGTCAATTTTACAGTATTTCTTCGCCGCCCGTTCTCCCTTTTGGAATTCCAACTCATGGGTGGTAATGTCTGCCTGTAATTGTGCTTTTGCATCGTCTGCAGCCTTGCCGTATAAATAACCGCCTCCGGCTACTGTCAGCCCTGCCACAGTCCCAACGCCGGGAACGAATGAGCAGGCGAGGGATAAACCTGCGACGCCTGCGTCTAAAGAAGCATACTGTCGAAGCTGCTTATAAAGGCGCTGCAGAGTTCGTCCTTCATCCATACACTTTTCATGGGCGTCTGCACATTGAAATTTAGTTGGGAAGGATTCGCAGTCCTTGACTTCCAATTGGAGATAATGGAAGTACAGCTTTCTGTGCCTTGCCACCTCGTCTTCCCAATTTTCAATCTCATTGTTGATGGAATAGATGTCAATAACGTCATTCCCAAACTGAACAGCATTCGCTAAATCTCCTGCTTTACCAATGACTTTGGATGTTTTTTCCAGTGCCGGAGCGATTTTAGGGAACGCCGCAGCTTTCAGTTGGAGCTTCGTCATAGAGTCGCTAATCTCACGGTAGTATTCCGGACTAATATATGGCATCTTACCCAGCCAGTAATCCATGTTCCATTGACTATATTGTTGCAGAATCCGTGGTGCATGGTTCACAAGAAAATCAAGTTCCTTTGCCATGGAATCCGCCACTTCTCCTGCCGCAGTTCCGCCTAAACCAAGCCAGAAATCGCCTCCATAAGAAACTGCCGCTTCCAGCGCATCATGAGCCAAGGCAAGGCTGCCCTGTTCTTCTTCGCCTTCCTGCACGGAGAGGATAGCTGGCAATGCCGCCTTGTTCGAATAAGAATTGATAGAAAGCGCAGCCGCCCCATTTCCTCTGGGCAGGGCATTCTCTACCTTTCCGCTGTTAATAATATCCTTATTCGCTATAACTTTATCCCAAAGCTTGGCTGTATCCATGGTGTAGAGCAACGCTCCGCTTTGATCATAAACATAGGCAGTATCGGAATTTTCCTCTTGCTCAACTTTAACGGAGACCGTTTTCATGTAATCGTCCAATGTGCCGTCTTTCGCTTTTGCGGCAAGTTCCGGCGAAAGCGAAATTCCCATTTCTTCTGCAATTTCGATGCCGTCTGCATAATCCGTCAGATTCTTATCCAGCAAAAGTCCGGCGGATATGTAGCCGCAAAGATTATCAATAGAGTTCTGCAAAGACAGCATCTCAGATTGGAATTCATATACTTCCTGCCGTTCTTCTTCCGTAGCATAGGAGAGGACTTCCTCGTCAAATTCAATCACCCATTCGTCCCCGAAGAGCATATTGATCATGCTGTTGATCTCGCCCTGATCAGTGGTGGTAAAAGGTTCCAGCATTTTATCAACATCTGCTTTTGCGGCGGCTTCGGCCTTTGCTTTTTCTGCATCTGTGGGATTTGCAGGATCAACGCAGTATTCATAATAATAGTAATACTGACAAAAATCCTCCACCAAAGACGCAGAATACTCATTTAAAAACTCATCTGTCCACGGATTTTCATACTTGTCATCAATTTCCTTTTCTTCCTGCTCGGTAAGCGCTGTACTCGCCGTCAATTCGGCCATCAGTGTTTGTGTACCGTTTTTTCCCTGCGCTGCCCACTGTGCTTTCATACTGTCATCAAGAATAGAAGCATAATTGAGGTCAAGCCGCACCGGTACTCTTTCGTTGTCAAAATAGTTTGGAAGCACTCCGGGATGTTCCAATGTAACCATTCCGGTGAAAATATAGTCCGTAGATCCGTCGTCACACACGGTCTTACCGCTTAAATACAGCGGAACTTCCATTATGTCACCTGTTTTCATAGTAATGGTTACTGAAGTTAATTCCTCATCTAGAGGACTTTTTCCATTAACGGTGGCAGAAAAACTCCAGTCTTTACACTCGTCTCGTTTGGAGTCGGTAAACACATAACTGTAAGACAGATTTTTTGTGAGTCTGCTGTCCTGAACCACATAGTATTTTGAGTGATATTGTGTAAAATAGAACTCTTTGACAACCGCATCCGTAGGGTAATTTTTTATGACAGTGCTTCCTCCGTCACCCTCCGCCGTTTGGGTGGAGACTGTCAGTTTTTGCCCAATAGCAGCGTCTGCGGGCGGTGTGAAGTCAAAATATGCGATTCCAAGCTTATCGGTGGTAACGGTTCCCTTTTTCTCGCCATCCAGATAAACATCCACATTTGTCTGCGGTTTTGCCTTTATGGTAGCCGTAATTGTGGCGATCCTGCTCTCAAAATATTCCGAAGGCAAAGTCAGCCGGGTGGTATAGCAGTCAAAAGTGCAGCTACCCAAAGGTGAGGTTTTCTCGCCATCAGAGAGTGCTGCCGAGATGACGCGGTTTCCTGTTCCTGTGACGGACAGATCCATGAACACAACACCCTTGTTGCGGCTTACTGGAATTGTCAGTGTATTGCCGGATTGGGTATATCCGTTGGATGCAGCTCCCTCATCCAACCTTCCGATTTCATTCCCGATGTAGCTCACGGTTGCATCTGCCGGTATATTAATTGTCAGCGTTCCGCTTGCGGCCGCTTTATCGGCAAATCCATAAAAAACGCGGGCGCGGAACTTTACTCCGGTTAGGGGAGAGTTTTCATCCAACCGAACGCTTTGCGCTTTTGGCCGGTGTATCCAAAATTCATTCGTGAGCAGTTTTTGAAAGCATTTTCCAAGAACGCTATGAATGGGCAGGAGCCCCGCCCTACCGATAACGATTGGCAAATCGTCTTTACACAGCTTCGGGACTGCATCGTGAAATGTCCCTGCGGTGGGGAAACATTCCTGAATCTTGACGGCGACAGCTTATGTATAAATTGCGGCCTGAAAATTCCGAGACCGCCTGTGTTATTATCGCAGAACCGCTACAAGGTTGCCTTGTTCCCCGGCATGAAGCTCTATCGGTGCCACACTGACCGGGACAGCGATGATTTCAGAAAAATTGTCGGCGAGGTTATACGCAATCCTAAAAATCCGGCCATATGGGGGCTTCGGAATCTGAGCGATGAGGCTTGGCAGGCCGAAACCAAGGACGGCAATGTAAAAACAATCGGCAAAAACGAGGTACTGGTCGCAACAAAAACAAAACAGATTCATTTCCCGAACTGTATTGCGACCGTCGAATAAGGAGGCTTTTAAAATGGCAAATATATATGAAGGCGCGGTGGAGGTTTCCCGCAGAACCATGACCCTTTTCTTTATTGTTGATGCATCAGGCAGTATGGACGGAGCAAAAATGGGGACACTTAACTCTGCAATTGAAGAAGTCATTCCCGAAATACGAAAAATATCCGGCGAAAATGCCGACGCGGCAATCAAAATCGCTGTGCTGGAATTTTCAAGCGGCACAAGATGGATCACGCCTGCGCCGATGGACGCGGAGGACTTTACATGGAGCTTTCTGACGGCGGACGGACTGACCGATTTCGGAGAGGCTTGCAAGCAACTCAACGAAAAACTGTCCCGTAAAGCCTTTATGGGCGATGTGGCCGGTTCCTTTGCACCCGCTATTTTTCTGCTGTCGGACGGCGAGCCGACCGATGAATATGCATCATCCCTCGCAAAGCTCAAAGAGAATAACTGGTTCAAAAAGGCCATCAAGGTAGCGGTCGCCATCGGCGAGGATGCGAACCGTGATGTACTTGCCGAATTCACAGGTAATAAAGAAGCGGTGCTTACCGTGCATACGCCGGAAGCGCTCACCAAAATGATTCGTTTCGTTTCGGTTACTGCATCCCAAATCGGATCAAAGTCCAGCGGTGTCGGCAAAGGCGGCGTGGACGAGGCTGCAAACAAGCAGGATGAGATGATTGACAAAATAAGCGAGGTAAAAGCCGCCGAGCCGGATGACGACGGTGATCTGGAATGGTGACGGACTATCGGGCTTTCCATTTGACAGTCATCGGGGCCTCGCATATCAGAAACGGCACGGTCTGTCAGGACTGTTCGCAAAGCTGTGAAAAGACGGAATGCCGCCTTGTTGTTGTGTGCGACGGTCATGGCGGCGCAGATTATTTCCGCTCCGACAGAGGGAGCAAATTGGCAGCCGTTGCCTTTATGGACTGTATGGAAAATCCCGATCTAATAGCGGCGCTTTCTGCGGCGGCTGCGGAAAAGCAACGGCAATCCCGAATGGAACAACTGATCAAAAGCATAATCGCTCGTTGGAACAGCCTTGTCGAGCAGGATATGAGGCAACATCCTTTTGATGAAGATGAGCTAAGCGGTGTATCAGAAAAGGCGCGGCGCAGATATGAGGCAGGAGAACGGCTGCAAGCCGCATACGGCACAACGCTTATCGGCGCAGTATTGGCAGAAAACTTCTGGCTGGGACTGCAGATCGGCGATGGAAAGTGCGTGACCGTATCGGAAACCGGTGAATTTGCACAGCCGATTCCGTGGGACGAGGAATGTTTTTTGAATGTCACCACCTCTCTTTGCGACGAAAATGCTGCCAAAGAATTTAGGTTTTGCTTCAGCCGCACCTTGCCCGCCGCTGTATTTATCGGCAGCGACGGAATTGACGATTGCTTTGCCGGGGATGAAAGGCTGTATGATTTTTACCGCGTGACGCTGAAATCTTTTGCGGAGACGGATGAGGAAACCGCCATAGCACAATTAAAGGAGTATCTGCCGACTCTTTCTGAAAAAGGCAGCGGTGATGATATGTCGGTGGGCATTCTCGTCAACACAGACCTTGTCTGTAAGAGCGAATCGGTGTACAGGAAATAACAGAATAAAAATAAGTCGAGGTGTGAAATGAACGATAACGGCTCCAAGTTTTATTATTCCCGTCTGACGGACGGTGAGAAAAATCTATATGATCGGATATGCGAAGCGCTTCTTCGCTTTGAACCGGCGTTATCACTTCACGCCGGTATGGGCAAAGCGTTTACGGTAGACACGGGGAAGATTATGACCGCCGTACTGTTTGACAATCCGGTTTTCTTCTATCTCAATCGACATCGGGTAATCGTCAAGCAAACGCCAATGTATATTCAGTTGATTTTTCAGTACGATTACACGAAGGAAGAAGCCGAACAGCTATGGGCAGAGGTAGAAAGGAAAGTAGATCTATTTATAAAAAACCGCATAAAGCCGGATATGAGTCCGCTTGCCAAGCAGCTCAGTGTGCATAATTTTCTGTATTCCATCCATACGGCCGAGGAGCCATTTGACAGCGACTGCTTTTCGGTGGTCGGTGCATTGCTCCGCGATCGGTGCGTCTGCGAAGGATTCGCCAAGGCATATAAACTGTTGTGCGACAGACTTGGAATAGCCTCAATTGTGGTTGTAGGAGAGGCTTTGCACGAAAACGGGCGGCGGGAGCCTCATTCCTGGAACATCACCCGTATAAAAGGTGTAACCGCCCATACCGATGCAGCCTGGGATTCCCGTTTCGGCGGAGCGGCTTATGATTATTTTAATCTGTGCGATGCCGACATTGCCGCCGATCACTGCTTTGATACCAAGCTTTATCCGAAATGCGTTCCCAATAAAATCAACTATTTCTATAAAAACGGACTGATTGCGCGGGACGAGGACGAACTGCGAAAAATAATAGCCGACCGAGCGGACGAGCCTTACTACTCGGTCAAGCTGCTGTTTCCATTTTCAAAAGAGTGCCTTGACGAATTTTCCTTTGGTATAGGTATGCTTCGCTATAACGCCGCCCAGAATATCATCGGATTTATCAAGGCTATGATAGAATAGACCTATAAACGGGAGGTATACTATGCACATTTCCATGCAGGAATTAAACAGAATCGTAAAGCTTCACGGCATTATTGAAGGCCATAAGGAGCACAGCCACGCAGCGCCCACCTATAAAGACAGCCCTTATCTTGCCGAAATGGCGCAAATTGCGTTTGCTCCCCGTGACCACGATATAGAAACGCTGGAAGAGATCATTCCGACGCTTTGGTATCTTACCGAATGTTATGACAAAATGTGCCGTGCGGGAATGTCCGTGAAATATTACACACCGCTGCTTCAAGCTCATACAGAGCTTATGAAACTCAGAGAATATGACAGTGAGGACATGGAACGGTTGGAAAACTGCTTTTATCTGGCGGTCAAGGCAAGAAATTATTATGAACCTGACGATTGCTCCGACCTTGTCGCAATCGTGTCCGGCAGTCTGCCGGATGAAAGGATTCGCGAATTGCTTTTCTCAGCAAAGGAAAACCGCCGGGGATTCATAAAAAACGATCCCGTTGAAAAAACGGAGGAATACCTCGCGGTGATTGACAAGGTGGAGGAAAAAATAGATAAAGCCAAACAGATGAATTTCTGTCTGGAATACTGGAATTTAAAAGCTCAGTTCTTGTTTGAACATGGTATTCTCTGGCGCTCCCCGGCGCAGCTCAATCCGGGTGTAATGTTCGATTAAAAATGCCTGCATTTGAAACAGCGGCAACTGCATTTTATTTATAAATTATTCCTGCATTGATATACGCAGAATAAACAATAATAATGGGGACGGCAGTCAAACCATCCCCAAGTTCATCTATGCATTATATATAAGCTCACGTAATACGATTTCGTTTGCTCTGATTCGTATGTTATTCATTTGGCGAACCCATTCCATTTGATTCGCTGCCTTGAGCTGTTCTGTTATACCCTCACGCTCTGCCATCTGCTTAACCAGCCGGGAACACATTTCTTCTGCCTGTTTGTCAATATCAGCAAGGTAACTATTCAATTTGCCACTGAGCTGCAAGCCGGAGAGAAGAACCCGCTTGTTTTCTCGCAGATAATTCAAGTGCCGCTGCCCCATATACCGATATGCACCTGTTCTTCCTCCGGTAGTTTCAGACACGGCAAGTAATAGTTGCCCTGTAGCTCATACCATAGCCCGTTGCTTTCGTTATATTTGTACTTTTCCATATTATCTTGACCTCCTTAAAATCTTGTGCTATCATCATATCAAAGAGACGCAACGTCGGCAAATGTACGGGGAAATATGTGAGCCTTCAGCCGGATTTTAATTGTGAAATTTTAGGTTGGTTAAGAACACTCGCACCACCCTGAAAAGTCCGATTAAATCGGGCTTTTTCTTGTTTTTGAGCAAAAATTAAGTTGGCAGACGCATAACATAAGATGACGATTTTGTAGTTTGTATTGTACAAATCATCGCACTTCAGTTTAGCTATAATCGCTAAATTGAAACTTACTAATGTTATGCGTCTGCCATTTTATATTTTGCAATAAACCTTAATTACCGGTACTTTTATAATACCTCATACTGAACTTCCAGAAAAAGTAAGCGATGATATAAGGTATGATTCCTACAAACGGTGAAATATACATAAACCATTCGGGATACGTCGACATATCAGGCTTGCGCAGCAAGAACTGTGCCAGAAAGTAATTCACAAATGCAAACGGCACTACAAATATAAGAAGTGATTGTATAAACTTATTATAAATGCTAATGGGATAACCGGCAAATTTTCTCAGATTCCAGTACATAATTTCTTTTAAGTTCTGTGTTTCTATAAAATAAATGCTGATTGCTAAGAAAAACAGAAAAACTGCACCTTGTATAAGGACACCGCTTGCAATTGAAATAACATAGTACAGAATAGTCGCAGCGTTCCATTCCACACCCACATTATTGACTGACAAAATAAAAAGTGTAATGCCCAATGTTCCGTGACCGAGTGCTGCAAGCCAGTCTGCACCGCACAGCACAAGTTGAGTGAGTATTCCACGAGGTCTTACCATTACTCTGTCTATATCACTGTGCTTTATCCAGTCGGAAAAGTCCCGCAAAGCCATAAAAAAGACAATAAAAATTCCATATGTAATAAAAATCAGGCTAAACAGAAACATAAGCTCGTTGATATTCCAGTTATTGATTGTATCAAATTTAAGCAAAGAAAAATACATTGCAATAATTCCTGCCGCTTCTCTGAAAAACACAGCAAAAGACGAAACTCGGAGTCAAGCTTATATTGAAAGCGTGTTTTTATACCTAATTTTGCATAAGCAAAAAATAGAGAAACTATATCTTCCATAACTTAACCTCCCTGCACTATAAGTCTTTTGATTCCTTTATTCCACAAAAACTCGCCGATAAAATAAAGTATTGCTATCCACAAAACCTGCCTACCAAAATTCAACAGTATTTCATAACCCTGCAGTTGTCCGAGATACAGCTGAACAGGTGTGAAGAAAATAGAATCAAACGGTGTGAACCTAATAATATTCAGAACAGGTTGTGGCATAAACCAAAGCGGAAGTAAAGCACCCGAGAAAATATTTACTATGTAATCAATCCCCAGACATTAAACAGCCAGAAAGCCAAGGTCTGAACTATAAAGCTTATATACCACAATACAATATATCCCAGCACTGCACTGACGAGGCAGAGAACAAAGCCAAAAATTCCGGCAGGCGGCATCATTTCAGTAAAAAGCATTGCAATTATCACAGCAGGCAGAAAATTGAAAACTACTTTAAAAAATCCGTCACCCAAATCCTCGTCTGCATAAATTGTCATTGATACCACCTACTTTCATCACTTTTTAAACTTTGCAATGACAACCTTTGATTCATCGCTAAGTGCAGCAATATAGTGTTCATATGCAGAAATAATTGTCTTTCTTGCGAGAGTTTTACGCTCTGTTTCAATATTTACATTACGCTTCAGATAAACTGTAAGTGCTGCAGTTTCGTCCTCTGTTTCGTTATCCTGATTCAACTTAACAATCGGATTAAAATAGCAAGGTGTAGTAACCTTTGTGACCTTATCGCCTACCTTAGCATTAGGAAGTGTTTCCTGAACTTCGGCAATATTTGAATTTGTTGTTGCTGTTCCTGAACTATCAAACTTATACCATTCTGAATATAAAGGAACTTTCTTTGATGGAACGATTCTTGTATTGGCAATCTTTCCAATTTCTCCTGTCATAATAACATTGCCTGTATACTTATCAGCAGAGATAAAGTCATTATCCTTTCTAAGTACAGTAACCTGGGCAGGAGCGACAAACATTACCTTTTCGGTATTAACTTCTTCGTTAAACAGGTCGATTGCGTCTACTATCTGAGCCATATGAAATAACCTTCGATGAGCCGTCAAAGCCAAGCGGAGCTGTAAGAAGAGCGTCCATTGCGTCATTATCTATCTTTGAAGCAATAGCTTTAGCAAGCTGATTATTGGTTTCTCCGATAGGATTGCCATATCCGCTAAGTACAGATTCATCGGTTAAATCTACCGCTTTCATAGCTTTTTTAACAGTAACCTGACGAGTAGAGGTTGTAAGCTTTGTTGTGCCTGCTTCAACTCCTTCTGCAACATCTTCGGCATCACCAATGTAATTATATGACGGCACTGTGATAGTTGAGCCTGGTGTACCTACAAGTGTGTTATCAATCTTTGCAATAGGTGTTACTACCATCTTTTTGTCTACCTTTGCGGAAATCATATCCGCCATAACCTCTGGGTCTATGAGGTCGCTAAGCTTTGTTGTTTCTGACATAAATTATCATCCTTTCAGTTGATTATATTTTTCAGGGTCCGACTTTTTGAGTGCAAGCCTTTGCATATACCCCATTTTTGCAAAAGCTTCTGTTGAAATACTTGAAGGATTGCCTGTTCCAGTATGAGCGACAGGTTTACTAATAGGCTCATTTGATTCAAACAAGTAATCATTATCTGTTTTGATAGCTTCGATTGCTGTTTTTATATCCTCACTTTGATTCTTGGAATTTTTAAGAGCTTCAATATCAAGCAATGCTTTTACTGCTTTAGCATTTCGCGCCTTACTGGAGCTTATTGCACTATCAAGCACCGCACTAAATTCCATATCAGCGATTTTTGATTGATATTCAGTTTCCTTGTTTTTAAGGTCGCTATTCAATGTTTCAATCTTGCCTTGCAATTCCTTAACATCAATTCCGTCAAACTCCTTGAGGGCGTTCTGAGCCGTTTCAAGCTGTTCCTTATAGTTGTCTCTTTCGGCTTCAAGTCTTGCCTTTGTCTTTTCAATATCCGAGCCGTTCTCGCTCATTATTTTATCAACAATTTCCTTTTCAAGACCTAAATCCTCTAAAAATTTTCTTTGCATATAAATGCTCCTTTCGATACGCTTTTTACGAGGTTGCTTCTCATTCTATCCGTAGTTTTACGACTTCGGAGCGGTCAATTTTGGGCATTAAAAAAGCACCTTGATTTCTCAAAGTGCTTAGTTTCTTTTTATGAATCTTTCTTCTATAAATTCTCGGAAGTCCATTGTTTCACCTACTTTCGGGTATAAATATAACACGCTGAATTATCAAGCGTGCTTAATCTTTATAATGACATCTGCCACCGTAATATGCTCCACATTCATCTTTTTGGCATACCATAGGCTCATAAACCGTTTGCGTTATGGTTTGTCCTTTGGTAAGTATCTGGCTTTCGTCCTCGTGGTCTTGCTTCCAGTTTTGGATAGATGTTTCTGACTTATTGTTATACGGGCATATCAAATTATCACCTACTTTCAGGCATAGAAAAACCGCCCTCAAGGAGCGGTTTTATTATTCAAAGTATTGTGTCAGCTCAATTTCTGAATTAACGTACACAGCACCGATATAATAACTGTTGTGTACAGTAATTTTCTTATTGTGTAGTGTATATATCTGCGTTTTCGAGCCATCGACATCTATCAGCAAATCGGATTTTTCAATGCCAGGGATATGTTTTTCCAATGTGACGCATTGTTTCTCAAAAATCTCTTCATCTGCAACTGTGCAAATGTTGTATTCATATTCTTTCATTGTCAATCCTCCAATCCAAGTTTTTTATTTACTGATCTGCGTGTTTTTACAGCAGTGTTCAAAATATCCTTTACAGCCTCGTCTCTGCTTAAATGCTTTCGTTTCATTTTATCTGATAACAACTCTTCAAAAGAAATTATCGGGTCGGTTTGGTCAAGAATTTTACGAGCATCTTGGTCTTTCATTAACTCTCTTGCCTGAAAACGATACTGATTACGCAATTTGCAAGCCTGCCTTGCCTGTTCTTCAATAGACTTGCTACTGTCGATAAGTTGCGGAATATTTTCATTATGATATTTATACCACTTCCGCACATCTACATTAGACATCTTGCCTTTCATATTTATTATATCGCCGTAATCTTTTTGGGTCAAGTCTATCTTTGTTTTTCCAACCCCAATATTTTCTAAACCGTCAATAGTCACTCTCTGTCTTTGCTGTGGCAATTCCATAGCTTTAGAAAAGCTTGTATATTCTTGAGAAGTACCTCTGTACTTTGCCCTTGCAAGCATTATATCTGTTTCATCAGCTTCACCGTCCTGCAATAGCTTGATTTTCTGCCGTTCTGCTCTCATTCTTGTTTCAAGTTGTCGCTGTCTTTGCAGAGCTTCATATGACGAAAATCAGCAAGATACCGATGTTCCTATCGTTTTTCCCGAATGGAGTTTAATGCTCAGTACAAAGCTGAAAAGACGAGATTTTCGCCTTGATGTTCTGCTCAAAGCAGGCGAAAAGCCAAAGAAAAAGCCAAGGCAAGAATCATTATTTTATACGCAGGACGATACAAGCAAATATTTATCGCAAAACCCCGTTACGGGCGAATATATGGCGGAGCCGATATGCGAATATCCGCCTATAAATTACAGGAGGATATGGGAAAATGGCTGAAAGTTTTTTTGATAGAGTTTATAAAAACAAAACGCAACACACGCCAGATGTGTTGTCCTGTCTTGCAAATTTGTCAAATGACGAAGTTTTCACTCCGCCGGAGGTAGTAAACCAAATGCTCGACCTTTTGCCACAGGAATTGTTCCTAGACCCAAATACCACATTTTTAGACCCTGCTTGCAAAACAGGCGTTTTTTTTGCGTGAAATTGCAAAGCGATTGCTTGTAGGTCTTGAGGACAAAATACCCGATTTGCAAGAGCGTATCGACCATATTTTCCATAAGCAGCTTTACGGTATTGCCATAACGGAACTTACAAGTTTGCTCTCCCGCCGGAGTCTTTATTGCTCGAAATATCCCAACGGTCCGTACTCAATCACACACTTTGATGACGCCGAGGGAAATATTCGGTACAGAAGAATTTACAATACTTAACATTTCTCCTTTAATTGTTAACAAAATGTGCTATTGAAGAAATGCTATCTATATGTACCTTTGCCGAATATGGTGGAAATATTGAGCCGTTGACAGAGGAAATTCGCAGTCAGATTTTGAAACATAGATAAGCTGAATGATAAAAGGTTTCCATATCCTTGCAATAGCACAGAAAAACAATCCTTCGGAAGATTTAAATACAGCTTTTATAGCAAAAAATCCCATAATACGCATTATAATTGTTGTTGATAATGTAGATTATGGGATTTGATATTTTCACTTACATATTTGAATAATAAGCCTTTATAAAGTCTATTCGCCTCTAAGTGCATCTACTGGCTTTAATTTAGAAGCTTTATTCGCTGGATATATACCAAAAACTATACCTGTAAATAGAGCGAATATGACCGTAAATGCAATAATATCATATCTAATAATAATGGATATCCCAAGCATAAATGCTCCAATAAAGGATATTACAATGCCTAAAATTACACCAAGAATACTACCTGACATTGTAAGTATAAAAGCCTCTATTAAAAATTCCTTAAGAATATCTCCTCTGCATGCTCCTATGGCTTTTTTAATACCTATTTCACGCTTTTTTTCTCCAACTGATACAAGCATAACATTCATAATACTAAGACTTGCCACAAATAAAGAAACCCCTCCAACTGCCGATAAAATCATAGTAACAATATTCATAAGCTGAGATAGACCTTCTTTTTGTTTAGCCATACTTTCAACTATATAACTATTCTGAAAACCCGTTTCTGTAGAAAGAGCTTTTACAAGCTTTTCACCAACTATATCTGGTTCAGCACCATCACTTATCTTTACTGCTATACGGTGAAAATCACTCATAGCATATAATTCTTGCATAGTGGTATATGAGAGATACATAAATGTAGGAATATAGTTTCCCATCATATTTTGTAAAAGTCCGCTACCAGTTTTTATCACCCCTATAACTTCAAAATTTTCATAATTGCCAGAGCACAAAGCTGTAATTTTTCTGCCAACTATATTACTATAACCAAAATTTTCTTTAGCAAAGCTTTCATCTACAAGACAAACTCTTGCATTAGTAGCAATATCTCCTTTGTTTATAAATCGTCCATACATTAATTTTAGAGATATAACTTCTTTAGCGTTTTGGTCAATTCCCCATAGAAGTGCCTGCGTATTTTCTCCACGAGAATTAACAGTTGCGGTCTGAAAAATCAAAGGCATAGCTTTTTCTACATATGATGAGGTTTTTATAATATTCAATTCATTATCAGATAACACTGCATCAGAATCAGCATTTGTATTATCAAGACTTACAGAAAGTCCACCTACTCCAAGACTATCAAGCTCTGAACTTACAGCCACGGCTCCACATTGTGAGATATTGCTTATTATGATAACTGCTGTAACACCAATAGCAATACCTATTATCGTCAGTAAGCTTCGCCCCTTTTTTCTTATTAAACCTCTCATAACACAGCAAAAAACTTCATTCATATACTTATTCACCTTCAATATGAATAGCTTGAGCTTCACTATCAGAAAGCTCAGAAATATTTTTTATAATTCTATCTCCATCTTTAAGTCCACTTTTTATCTTTGCACCATCAGTAAGCTCACATTCTATAATTACATATTGCTTTTCCGCTCTCCTATTCTGAAATTTATAAACATAATCTCCTTTATTGTCACTTCCAAGCGATTCGTAAGGAACTATTATTGAAGAATCATCAGATGCAATAATTATTGCACACTTTGCGGTATATCCTCGTTTGATTTCTTCATCAGGATTTTCAACCTTTACATCTACTTCAATAGTAGTTTCACGCCCAATATCGGTAGCGGTTTCTTCCGCTTCATCAGCTATTGAAATGACTTTTCCTGTATAGCTTTTTTTATCAAAAGCATTTCCTGTTATAGTAACGCTCTGACCTTCTTGTATTTTAGAGATTTGGTTTTCGTTTATATTAAGCTTAACTGATAATCCGGATTTATCTGTTATAGTAAAAAGTCCAGTCCCCTTTGTGATAATATCACCCTTTTGAATTTTAAAAGAAGTTACTGTTCCGCTCTCAGGAGCAACTATCGTTTTATATTCTGCTTGGCTAATATCATAATTTTTATACTTATCTATTATTTTAGATATATTACCCATATCTATATTAGAGGGCAATTCTACAACAGCCACTTTTAATATCTCATCGTTCTTTTTTACATTGTCATTTTCTTTTATAAAAATATCCGTAACTACACAATCATAATTCGCTTTTACATTTTTTTGATTTATATAGCCGACCTTACCCGTTGATTGCACTATTTCATCAGATTTACTTTTGATTACATTAAAAATATTAACAACCGGAATTGTTGTTTTTGCGAAATTACCAACTGCAAATATTGTTATTATAATTAACGCTGTTATAAACAATAAAGTAATATATTTTTTAATCCTCACAGAAATTCCCCCATATAAACAGCTTTTTATTTAGCTAAGCATAGTTTATGCAAATTTATACTCTTTAATCAACGCATTGTAGTAACTGATATTAGTAAAATCTGTACAAGAACTCCCGATTTTCTACAAACGACTTATATTGTAGATTGAAAAAAACAGCTAAATAAGGTATAATATTATTCCATCTTAGAAAAGCTTCTTTTTACTTTTCTAAAATTTCTTATAAATAAAGGGAGGTTTGTTATTATGATTGAAGAAGATAAATATAATCCCTTGTTAAGCGAGCGTGACATCGAACACAATACATATCTTCGTGTAAAATACGAATATATGGAAATGAAAGAAAAGCGTGAGAAAGTCAATCGAATAGGAATTATATTTATAGCTGTATCCGCTATTGTATTTCTGGCGCTTATGTTCAGTCTTGAATCAAAACTATTCTTTCTGGTAATTTGGATTATTACAATTATCTTCGTTGTTGCCTATCTTATACACAATGAATATAGAATATATAGGCTGCGTGTATATCTTGGATATGAAGATGAGAATGAGTCAGAAGAAAAAGATGACGAAAGTGAGGACGAAAGCGAATGAAAAAAATTTTTTCTATTTTTAAGCATGACCTTAAAAAGATTTTCAGAAGTGTAATTGCCTTTATAGTGGTTATTGGACTTAGTGTTCTTCCTGCTTTATATGCGTGGTTTAATATTGCATCTAACTGGAATCCGTATGATAACTCAGGAAATATCCAAGTTGCAGTTGTCAATCTCGATAAAGGTTGTAAGATTGGACCTCTAAAGACATCATTTGGTGACAATATAGTTGATAATCTTAAAAAAAATACTCAAATGGGTTGGGAATTTGTAGACAAAGATACTGCCGACCAAGGTATAATTGATGGCGATTATTATGCAGTAGTAATTATTTCTGAAAATTTCAGCGAAAATCTTGTAAGTATAGCCTCTGGTGAGCTTAAAAGACCTGAAATTACATACCTTGTTAATGAAAAGAAAAACGCTATTGCACCTAAAATCACCGATAAAGGTATCCAGGCTATTCAAACAGAGGTAAACTCAAGCTTTGTTGCTGAAATTACAAATATTGCCGCAACAGTGCTTAATACATCTTCTGACGAAATATCAGAAAACAAAGATAAGATTTGTGATAATATTATTTCCACTCTTGATGACGGAAAAATATCTCTTGATTCATTGAAATCTACAATAAATGTAATTTCTGGAAGTATGGATTCAGTAAATTCCTTAATTAAGTCAAATAAGGATTCACTTCCAAAACTTAAAGATAAGCTTAAAGATACAAATGAATTTGTAAACTCTATTAAAGATGCAAGTACGGCAATTAAGTCTGCATCAACAGGACTTTCTTCAACTCTTGAAAGCAGCATTGCTTCTCTTGATTCGCTTACTTCATCATTCAGCAATCAGCTTAATACAGTTATTACTAAAGTAAATAATGGTTCTAAAGATATTGCTGACGACCTTCAGAATCTTACTGATATTTGCAATAAGATTATTGAGATAAATAATGATATTATTAATATTCTTAATAGCCTCGATAATACAGGCTCAAGCGGTATCACAAGCTTAGTTAATACTATTGAAACTTCCACAGCGAAGATTTCTTCTCTTATAGACTCTTTAAGCCAAAAGCTCGATACTATATTTGACACTATTGAAAAAGATACATCTACCGCAGCAGATAAGCTTAACGAGATAAAAGTTATCAATCAAAGCATAATTGCCGCTAATAACGAGCTTATCTCTGCTTTAAATACTTTGTCTGAAAAGTTTGGGATAGATACATCTGGTGCAGTTGCAAAGCTTAATTCACTCAATACAAAACAAAATGCTATTATTTCTAAAATAAATGATGCAACTCAAAAAATCAAAGAAACAGGTTCTTTGCCTAAAGACTTAAAAAGCGATATTGATGCTATCATTAAAGAAACTCAAAATTCCATTACTCAGATAAAGACAGAAATAAATAAACTTATTTCTAATATTAAAGCTGATATTAAGGTTTCTGATGTTGTTGAATTTTTAACAGATATGAATAAAACTCAAAATCAGATAATTACGAAGCTTAATTCAGCGGCATCTACATTAAAAAATTCAAATGTACTTCTAGCCGACTTTGGCAGTGAAATTAAAGTATTGACAGATTCCACAAAGAATTCTATTGCTAACTTTAAGAGTAATTATTTAACTCCTGCAAAAAAATCAATAGAAAAGGTCATCAATAAATCAGGTGATGCACTCGATAAGGTTTCAGATGTTCTTACATCTTCTACTGTCACTGATGATATTGAGGAGTCATTAAATTCCGCACAAAAAATAGTTACTTCTGTAAGTGGTACATTTAATGATGTAGAAAAGTTAATTGATAAGGGAATCAATAATATTGATACCATTAAGAAAAAGGTTCAGAATTTAAAAGAAAATTCAACTATTGAAAATCTTATAGGTACTGTTTTTGGTGACCCAAAGGCAGTAAGTGACTTTATCTCAAGTCCTGTTAAGATAAACACTGAAAAGATATTTCCAGTATCCGATTATGGTTCAGCAATGGCACCGTTCTATACAGTTCTTGCTTTGTGGGTCGGTGGTATCGTCCTTGTTGCGGTTCTTAAAACTGAACTCAGCAAAAGTGATATAAAAACTGTTGGCAAGGTCAAACCTTATCAGGAGTACTTTGGAAGATATTTGATATTTATGGTAATATCATTGCTTCAGGCTACTATCACAGCTCTTGGTGATGTATTCTTCCTAAAAATTCAGTGTGAAAACCTCTTTCTCTTCATTCTTACAACCTGGATAACTATTATTGTTTTTTCACTTCTTATTTACTCATTGACAATTTCGTTCAGTGTTATAGGAAAGGCAATAGCAGTTATTATATTGATTGTTCAGGTTGCAGGTTCAGGCGGTACATTCCCACCAGAGCTTTTACCTACTTTCTTCCAGAATCTAATCAGATTTATGCCATTTAACTATGCTATTAATGCTGTAAGAGAAACAATAGCAGGCGTTACATACAGTGCTTACTGGGAAAACATACTATATCTCCTTTGCTTCATACCTTTAGCATTGATAATAGGAATCCTCTTCCGTAAGCCTTGTATGAGAGCAATGAGGTTCTTTAATAAACGCCTTGAAGAAACAGACTTAATTTTATAATCAGATAATAACAACCTCCATTATTAGGAATAATCCTAAAATGGAGGTTGTTTTTTTGTCAAAATATAAAATAAGCCACAAAAAGCAACAGACTAAAAGTCTAATATTTATATGTGGTGTTACAATTCTCTGCTACACTTTTTTCTAAACTTTTAGATTATATAAAGAGTTTAATTTTTATTATTTTATGACTTAAAGTACTGTTCCAATATTATAGCCAGAACCTTCTGTTGTACTATTGTTAGATGTATTTGTTGGTGCACCTTTTGGTATTTTAATAGAAATTTATAAGATGAACAATCTTTATAATAGTTTACACAGTCAATTACAGAATGATTTTCAATATAATTTATGTGCTAATTATAATCTTTTTAAACAAAAGAATGATTTTGAACACAATATATACTTGATTTTTTAGGTATAATATAAATTATTATTTACCACAAAAGCAAAATGTACGAACTTCATATTAAAAGCTCGTACATTTCATAGCAATATCAAATTTACACAAATTGTGTTTTATTCTTGACATAATCAGAAAATCATTCTATAATTAAATTATAAAGCACACAATATGTGTTGCTGTGTAAATAGCAAAGCTTTAAACTATATTTGCAGTGAATAAGTCGCTAAAAGTGTGTAAGGCATAAGGTCGTTGCCAGTTAAAGCTTGCTAAAACAATTTAATAAAAGCTGTCAGCATATTACAAATTCAACTGACCATAGAATTCTCTAAGTGTTTCACAAGAATTTTTAAATTTAGCAATTTCGTCCTCGTTGAGGTTAAGCTCAAGAATATCCTTGATACCATCTCTATTAACAATAGCAGGAACACCAATAGTTACATCTTGTTCTCCAAATTCACCAATAAGCATAGAAGAAACTGTAAGAATACTATTCTCATCTTGGAAAATCGCCTTAGTAATTCTTGTCAAAGCCATACCAATTCCGTAATAAGTTGCTTTCTTTGCCTCAATAATAACCTGAGCAGATGTACGAACTTCCTCTTGAATCTTCAGAAGTTCATTCATAGAGAAATTACGATTTTGCTTTACTACATCTACAACAGGCTTTGTAGAAATCAATGCCTGCGACCAAGGAACAAACTCACTATCGCCATGCTCACCAATTACATATGCGTGAACATTTCTTGGGTTGACATCGAAGTAATCGCCAATTAGAAAACGAAGTCTTGCAGTATCAAGAGTAGTACCGCTTCCGATAACTCTCTTTGCAGGGAATCCTGAAAGCTTACGGGTTACATAAGTCATAATATCAACAGGGTTAGTTGCAACAAGAAAAATTCCGTGAAAACCTACTGCAACGATTGGTTCAACGATTGTCTTAAAGACTGCAACATTTCTGTTAAGCAAGTCAAGTCTTGATTCGCCTGGTTTTTGTGCAACACCCGCACAGATAACAACGATGTCAGCGTCGTTGCAATCGCTGTATTCTCCAGCATAAATCTTCATAGCTGATGGTGCAAAAGCAAGACCGTGGTTAAGGTCCATAGCTTCACCGATAGTTCTCTCCTTGTTGATGTCGATAAGGACCATTTCGTCACAGCCATTCTGGTTAAGCATTGCATAAGCATAGCTCATACCAACCATACCTGTTCCTACAATAGCAACTTTTTTTGCCTCTTTTTTCATGAAAATTCCTCCTCAATATTTATTTTAATGAGTAAAAGAAGGTTTCGTAGGCATCGTCCCAGCCATCAATGCCATCGACTCCGCCTCCGTTCACACTTCTTAACTTGCTGTCATTCATATCCTGACCAAGCGCGAATAAACCACCAATAGTTATATTATAACCTAAATCTTGCGAAACCTTGCAAAATTCGTTCATAGGGTCTTTGGCATTTCTTGTTGCCAAAAGCTTATCTCTAAGCTCAGTATTGTGCCTTGCATCATATAAAAGCCTGTTAAGCTCGCTCTGTGTTTTATCCATAGGCTTCTCACCGAATCAAGCTGTAACTACATTTGTAGGCTTTCCGTCTATAAAGTTTTTAAGATTGTTATAGACAATACCGACAAGGCGTTCTCTTGTTTCCTTAGGAGCCCAAGCAACATGAGGTGTTATCAACAAGTTAGGAGCATCTTTCAACGGACAATCATTTCTCATTGGTTCAACAGCTATTGTATCAACAGCTGCTCCGCCGAGATGGCCGCTTTTTAGCGAATCTGCAAGAGCCACTTCATCAACTATTCCGCCACGAGCTGTATTTATAAAATATGCTCCCTGCTTCATTTTCGCAAAGGTTTCTGCGTTAAAAAGCTTTTCAGATTGCTTATTCAGCGGACAATGCAGAGAAATTATATCGCTTTTTTCAAGAAGTTCATCAAACGAAACAAATTTTGTAATACCGTCCTCTCGAACTGTTCTTGTGTTTACGATAACATTCATTCCAAAGTTACGAGCCACATTTGCAACCGCTTTACCAATACTGCCATAGCCGACTATACCCATAGTCTTTCCAGAAAGTTCCATTATATCATAAATAAATGGCGAAAAGGTTTCGCTTTCACACCAGCCATTTTTATGAGTAAATTCATTATATTTTGCAACACGATTAGTCATTTCAAGCAGAAGTGCGAAAGTATGTTGTACAACCGCACTTGTTGAATAGCTTCCTGCATTGCAGACGGTTATTCCGTGAGTATTGGTATAGTCGAGGTCTATATTATTATAGCCTGTCGCAAAAAGTCCTATGAATTTAAGATTTTTTGCACCTGACATATTTTCTGCTGTCATTGGTGTTTTATTACAAAGCACAACATCAGCATCTTTTATTGCCTCTGCCACATTCTTAGGTGACGTCAACGGAAGATAGGTTACTTTTCCAAAATCCTCAAAAGCCTTGAGCGAAACATCTCCACTTGTAACAGTTTTATAATCCATAACTACTATATTCAAGGCATCATCTCCCTTATAAATATGCAAAAAACGGCACCTTTTGGCACCGTTTCTTAATATTGCTAATTAGACAGCGTGGATTTTATTTTCCAAGTCTGCATTTTTAGAGTCAATGCCAATTTTCTTATCTCTACGCTTTTTGAAGAAATCGAGAGCAACCTTCGGGAACTGTGCATAAGAAAGAACATCTTCCTCTTGCTCAATCCACTCAGGAATCTCTGCACGAAGCTTATCAAGCTCAGGCTCAAGTAAATCAGCAGGGCGACAGTCGATTGCAGGCTCATCGCCTATAATCTTCTTTCTGAACTCAGGGTCAATCGGCACTGGAGTTGTACCGTATTTACCAGCAACAAGTCCCTTGAACTGGTCGTTGCACATCTTGTATCTTTCACCCATAATGACATTGAATACTGCCTGTGTACCGACAATCTGTGATGTAGGTGTAACAAGCGGTGGATAACCTGCGTCCTTACGAACACGAGGTACTTCCTCAAGAACTGCTGTAAGCTGGTCAGCCTTGCCTGCCTGCTTGAGCTGTGAGAGGAGGTTTGAAAGCATACCGCCTGGAACCTGATAGATAAGTGCCTTAACATCTGTTGCAAGCATAGATGGGTCGAGAAGTCCGCTGTCGATATACTTCTTTCTAAGCGTCATAAAGTATTCACGAACCTCAGAAAGTGCAACAAGGTCAAGACCTGTGTCATAATCTGTATTTGCAAGAGCCGCTACCATAGATTCTGTTGGAGCGTGTGATGTTCCAAGAGCCAATGGAGAAATCGCTGTGTCGATTATATCTACGCCTGCTTCGATACCCTTGAGTAAGCACATTGAAGCAAGTCCTGATGTATAGTGTGTATGAAGCTGAATTGGGAGGTCAACAGCTTTTTTGATTTCCTTAACAAGTGAATAAGTTTCAGATGGTGTAAGGAGAGCAGCCATATCCTTGATACAGATAGAATCTGCACCTGCATCAGCAATTCTTTTAGCGTATTCTACATAATATTCATGTGTGAATACTGGACCTGTTGTGTAGGAAATAGCAACCTGTGCGTGTGCTCCTTCTTTCTTTGCAGCCTTAATAGCAACCTGAAGATTTTTAATATCGTTAAGTGCATCAAAAATTCTTATAATATCAATACCGTTAGCAACTGTACGCTGTACAAAATATTCAAGAACATCATCAGCATAGTGACGATAGCCGAGCATATTCTGTCCACGGAAAAGCATCTGAAGCTTTGTATTAGGAAGATTCTTGCGGAGAATTCTCAATCTCTCCCACGGGTCTTCATTCAAGAAACGCAAGCAGGCATCAAATGTAGCACCACCCCAACATTCGATTGAATGATAACCGATTTTATCCATTTTATCAAGTATCGGAAGCATATCTTCTATTGGCATACGAGTTGCTATGAGCGACTGATGTGCGTCACGAAGAGCTGTTTCTGTTACAAGTATTTTTTTCTTAGCCATTCTTTATGACCTCCAATTAGCCGATTGTTACAAGAAGAGTACCTGACTCAACTGCATCGCCCTTATTTACATTAACAGAAGTAATTGTGCCATCCTTTGGAGCCTTGATTTCATTTTCCATCTTCATAGCTTCAAGAACAACAACTACATCACCAAGCTTAACCTGCTGTCCAACAGAAACATTAACAGAAATAATTGTTCCAGGCATTGGGCACTTAAGTGGCTCACCGCTTGTAGGAGCAGCTGCTGGTGCTGCCTTTGGTGCGGTAGCTACAGGTGTTGCTGGTGCTGCTACTGGAGCTGATGCTGAACCGCCAACTTCTTCAACCTGAACATCATATGCTACGCCGTTTACGGTAATTTTAAGATTCTTCATATTATAAATCGTCCTTTCGAAAATCGAAGTATATTCAAAAATTCATTAGATAAACAAGTTATTGTGCTTCTTTGGAAGTCTTTGTACTCTCTTGCCAATAAGCATATCAAGTGCAGACGCAAGCTTTGCTCTTGTTGCTGATGGTGTGATAACATCTTCAACATAGCCATTTGCAGCAGCCTCGAATACAGAGCAGTTTTCTGCTTTGAACTTAGCAACAAGTGCTTCCTTATCAGCCTGTGGATTAGCAGAACCTTTAAGCTCCTTGCCGATCTCATCACCAAGCATAATAACAGCAGATGCAGATGGATTAAGTGGGGAAACCGACGCATTCGGATATGCGAATGTAATATCTGCATTAGAGCCTGTTCCTGCAAGTGCTACATAAAGAGCACCATAAGCTTCACCTGTGATAACTGAAATCTTTGCAGTTGTAGCCTCAGCATATGCACTTGAAACTCTTGCAGCCGATTTGAGGCAACAGAATTTCTCTGAATCTACAAATGTGATAACTGGAATTGAGAAAGCATCACAGAAACGAACGAAACGAGCAATCTTCTTGCAAGCATCTCCACTGAGAATCTTTGTACCAGCAGAAACAAAACCTACTGTAATTCCTGTAAGTGTTGCAAGTGCTGTGACAGCATCATCACCATACGCTGCTGAAAGTTCAAGATAACTTCCGTCATCAGCAACAAGCTCAGGAATGTCATTAGCAGGAGTATTATCTGCAACATTTTCAGAAGCATCTGCAAACTCAAAGCCAGCAGCTGTTTCTATATTATTTGCAGGAAGCATTGATGCAACATCACGAGCAATCGCAATAGCATCTTCTTCATCTTCTGCAAGAAGATGTGCTGTGCCATTTTCAAAAGCCTTTTCAGCTGTTGAACCTGTATTTACATCAAGTGAAAACTCTGCACCCTTTGCTGCAATGACTACATCACCACAAGCCGCAATAAGTGCCTGTGTTCCTAGACAAGGACCAAGTACAACAGAAATCTGAGGAATAACCCCAGAAAGTGCACTTGACATTTTGAGAATTTCTCCATAAGCTGTCAAAAGCTGTGAACCTTCGGTAAGTCTTCCACCAATTGAATCATAAATTGTAATAACAGGTACACCTGTTTTTTGTGCAAGGTCATAGACCTTTTTTATTTTAGCCGCCTGAGCCTGTGACATTGCACCGCCACTTAAATCGCTATTTTGTGCAATGGCATAAATTCCTGTGCCATTAATATAACCATAGCCTGCAACGGCTTCAGCATAACCGCCCTCTGATTTTGCAAAAGCATCAACCTGTGTGAAAGTTGCATCATCAAAAAGCTTCTGCAAACGCATATAGCCCTTAGATGCTTCTACTTCACTTACTGCTTTAGAAAGGACATCATTTTTATTTTCGATACCCATCCCTTTTCCTCCATTCATTTGTGGTTAAACAAATTTTACATATTACATATTATAAAGTAATTTTCTTAAAATATCAAGTGAGAATCCAAAAAAAGCCACTGGATATTATTGAATATTTGTTTATTTTTTAAATTCAAACCAATAAGGCCCTGAATATAGACAATTATTACACTTTTATTGATTGCCTTACGAGTAAAAATAAGAATAAATTTTGTTTGCCTGTTCGGTAATCGTTGTAATGAAATACGGCCGTTGGTACAAAAGGTTAGTGTTAAGAGGTCAAATTAAAGTCGAGTTGGAGATTTATTTGGTTTCAATCGGCTTTAATCTCCACAAATTATATACAAAATTTTTTTAATTCGAAATTCTATTGCTATGAATTATAGCAGATACATATAAATAATTATCTTTCTCATAATATCTTATGTCGCCATTATATTTTTTAACACAATCTGAAATAATACCCATTCCCTTACCATGGCTTACTTTATCTTTTTTAGTTGTAGCTAAATCTGGATTCATCGAAAGTATAGATTCAGATATTTTATTTTTACAAGTAATTACAATATAACTTTTTTTATATGATATATCAAGCGTCATTTTTCGTTTATTTTCAGGTTGTTTTCTCAAATATTCTATTGCATTATCACACATATTACCGACTATTGAAACTATATCATTACTTTTTATATCACTGACAACCTGTTCATTTATACTCACCCTAAAATCAATTTTACTATTTAAAGCCTTGTCACGCTCAACATTTATAATTGCATTAAGCAGAGGGTCATTTGTAGATATTGGTGTATAAATTGCCTCAAGGTTTTCTGATATAGAATTGCAAAATTCTTCTGCTTCCTCATACTTACTATCAGCAATCAATCTACTTAAACATAATATATTATTTTTTATATCGTGCTTTGTTTTTGACATATTTTCTATCTGTTCATTAGTATGTAAAATATCTTCTTTATAAAGCTGTTCCCTTTGTTCTGTAAGCAAAAGCTTTGTTTTAATCTCGTTGCTTTTGCTTATTTTAGCCATCATAAACCATGTTATAGTTGCAATAGATGCCATACTCAAACAAATAAATGTTAAAAAACCAACTATTTCTGTATTTAGTTCCGTTAAAATAGATATATATACACATGAATATATAATTAGTACTGACATAATTGGAATAACTAAGAATGATACAATATCTGTCCATTTTTTAAATTTAAATTCCGTCTTGTTAAATCTTATAATAATCATAAATATTAAAATATTTGTTAAAGTTATAAGTATCATACACAAATATCTATATATAGATGCTTTTAGCACAAGGCTTCCAACTGTTTCAGGTGTAAAGCAACTTATAGCAAATGCAAAGCCATAGCTTATTATAGTATTTATCATTTGAGATATAACTGGCATAATTATTCTTGCAAATATATTCCCTTTGAGCAGAAATACTGCATATATAATTTGTATACCTGTATATATAATTTCGTCTAAATAAGTAAAATGTATTGGATTAAAAGAAAAACATGTAAGTGCAATAAATAGTACGGCTACAAAAGAGAAAAATCCTATATAATCTTTCTTAGTCTTCTTTTCTTTATTAAATAGTAAAAATAAAAATCCTATAAACATAAAGGATTGCAATATATTTATGCTAATTTCTACTATTGCATCAATCATCATCAACCACCAACCTTTCATAATATCTGTTATTTACTTCATTATAATATTTTCTTGATAAAACTACGCTTTCTCCGTTATCTAACAACACAGAATTTGGTGTTACTTCAAAGATATAATCCAAATTGACAAGGCAACCTATATGTGTTCTTACAAAATTTTGAGGCATTAAATCCGCAAATTTTTCTTCTATGGTAGCTCGTTCTTTATAGGTACCGTTTACTGTATGAAACCAAACATAATTCTTAATTTTGTCAATATATATAATATCTTTTATAAATACATTAACCAAATTTCTTCCGCATTTTATCGTATATTTTTGTTTTTTAGGATTTGTTTTTTCATAAATATTGCAGATACAATTCTCAAGAATCTCATTAATATCTTTTTTTCTTATAAATGTATAAGGAAATTCTTTCAAAGCTTCATAAATAAGATTCTCTTTGCTTGTAACAAATGCAATATAAGGAAATTCCTTTGGATTATAGATTTTATTTATCTCCCTGAGAGCAGTTATCCCATCTGTTCCCGGCATATCTATATCCAAAAATATCAGATGATAATTTTTATATATTTCCATAATATTTCTTGCGCTATTAAAAGTATCAATATAGCACTCAATATCATTATCATTACATATTTTAATTACATCTGATTTAAAAATTTCCAAAAAAACTTGCTCATCATCTATTATGGCAATATCCATACTTGCCCCACCATCTACCCATAAAATATAGAAAACATAATCACTTATATTAAAGTATATATTTAAAACCATTAAAAATCAACCTAAAAATTACATTTTTAGATAAAATCTCGATTAAGCTTTCACTCAACCGAGATTTTCTTAAATTATTTAATTTTTTCTGTCTGTTTCAGTTTATTAAGCTGCAAAATATAATTTTATTTTTTTAAATCAAAACCTTGTTGATATATACATCAACATAAACACAAACATAAAGTTGTACTCTTAACAGCAAAAAAACTGACAGTAATTTTACATACTGTCAGTTCTAATCTTAAATCAATATTATGCTTTAAATATTTAATATATCTATCGGTTTATCTATTGTAAGCTTTGCACCATTTTCAAGTAGATAAGCCTTTTCACGAAAGCCCCAAGTTACAATAATCGAATCCATATCAGCATTTTTGGCTGTCTGAATATCAACCTCAGAATCTCCAATATAAACTGCTGTTGATTTATCTGCATTAAGCTTTTTCAAAACCTCTAATACAGAATCAGGAGCAGGCTTTTTTCTTACATTTTCACGCTCACCAACTGCTATATCTATCAAATTCGGAAAATATCTCTCACAAAGCTTTTGCACAGCATAATCAGCCTTATTTGAAACAACCGCTATATGACAATTTTTCACTCTCAATTTCTTGATAATTTCAATTATATTTTCATAAGGCTTTGTCTTATCCTCGCAATGAACAGAATAATATTCTTTAAACGTCTTGAAAACCTTGTCTATATCTGCCTTTTCAGTGCCAGTAGGTACGCCTCTTTCTACAAGCTTATATATGCCGTTTCCTACAAATCTTCTTACTTCATCTATGGTTCTTTCAGGATAGTTATTTGTTCCCAATGAATAGTTCAATGCGTTTGCAAGGTCCTCAAGTGTATTAAGAATTGTACCGTCCATATCAAAAATATAAACCTTATATTTCATAGTAAATCACCTCATAAAAAGTTCTCTTTCAATTATGTCATAATGCTTGTCTATTGAAGCTTCGCATTTAGCCATATCTCTTTCCTTGATAGACGAAAATATGCTATTATGTACTTCTTTTAAAAGCTTTTTAGTATCAATATCTGCGTTAGAAAGAACCTCATCTATCCATTCTCTATAAATATCCATAATAGCTTCCATAAAGCATATCCAAAGCTTATTGTTTGTAGCATATATCAGCGAATAATGAAAAAGCCTATCCCGCTCAACCTCATCATATTCATCAGATTCAGAATTAAGTATATCTGATATTTTATCAAGCTCATCTTCACTGATTTCAGATTTAATTACTACTCGACAAACAGTTTTTTCCATATCTCTACGGAAATGGCATATATCAAGCTTAGAAATACTTTTAAGCAGTATCATATACCGCAACATTTCAGACATCTGCATAGAAATATTATCTGTCAGATAATTTCCAGAACCGTGAATACTTTTAAGTATCCCCATATGCTCTAAAATACGCAAAGCCTCTCTTGTAGAATTTCGGCTTATAGAAAGTTCCTCCGCTATTGCTCTTTCAGTAGGAAGTTTAGAATTTATAGTGAGATTTTCAGCTTCTATTTGATTGCGAATATAATCAATTACTTTCTCATATTCGTGATTTTGTTTAGCCAAGTGTTTCACCTCATTTATTTCAGAAACATAGAAAATATAGATGCTCCTATTACAGTAAGAATACCTGATACAACAATTGAAAGACTGCTCATAGCACCCTCAACTTCACCTATTTCCATAGCTTTTGATGTACCCATTGCGTGTGATGATGTTCCAAATGCAATTCCCACTGCGATAGGCTCTGTAATATGAAAAACCTTGCATACAAATTTACCCATAATGTTACCAATAATACCAGTTACGATAATAACCGCAACTGTAAGATTAACATAGCCGCCCAATTCATCAGAAATACCCATACCAATGGCTGTTGTAATAGATTTAGGTAAGAAAGTAACATATTCCTCGTGGCTAAGATTGAAGAAAATTGCCATAACTGCCACACTAAGCAATGATGTAATTACTCCAGTACCGATTCCAGCAATAACTGCTTTGATATTTTCCTTCAATAGTTCAAGCTTTTCATAAAGCGGAACAGCAAGGCAAACTGTCGCAGGTGTCAATAGATAGCTAAGATATTTTGCACCATAATTATAAGTATCATAATCTATATGGCCTAAAGTAATAACAAGAATAGTTGCAACAATCGAGATTAAAAGCGGATTTAAAATAGCAAGCTTTGTTTTTTTATTCAGCACAGCTCCCAAACCATAAGCAAGTAAGCTTACTGCCGCACCAAAAAATACTGAATCCTGAAAATAGTCATTCATACTTTTTTCTTCTTTCTGTCCATTTTTATAATGACCTGTGTTACAATGCCCGAAACTGCCATAACAATTATTGTAGATATAACAGTTATTACAGCATAAGCTAATAGATTTGATTGTATAGAACCCCACGATTCAACCAAACCAACCGCTGCTGGAATAAACATAATCGGCATAATTTCTATAAGTAACTTTGCGGTTTCTCTGACATCTTCTGGCTTAATAATATGAAGCTTTAAGCATAGAAACATAAGTACAAGTCCCCATATGCTTGCAGGAATAGACAAAGGTATGAACATATTCATAAGTTCGCCTATAAAAGAAATTATAATAATTATCCCAAATTGCTTTAAATATTTCATTATTCTCCTCCTAAATTGGTACTACCAATTAGTTTATACTCAAATAAAGCCCTTGTCAATGCAGATAAAATAATTTCTCTATTTTATATATAATCATCATTATAGGTTGATTTATATAAGCTACTTTTATAAAACAGGCATAAAAATATTGCACAGCCTATTAAAAAAAGCCTGTGCAATTCAATCTTTACATTAAAACAATATTACTAAAAAATAACATATATAATTTTATCATATTAAATTCATTTAAAAAAAGCTTTTAAAAATTTTCCATATCAGACCTCTATTAATCTTTCATCTTTTTCATTATTTCACTTATTTCTTCTTCATCAAGTCCATTACATAATGCTTTATAAAATTGTTTTATATCTTTATCCTTTAAGATATATTTAACTTGACTATTTTTTAGTGCAATTTTTATTAGTTTTTTCTTTTGTTCATCAGACCAAGATTTCACATCATTCATTTCAGCTATAATTGTATGAGTATTTGCAAAGCTTGTACTATCTTCAAGTCGATTAATCAAATCATCTTTCTGTAGTTCTTGTTCACCCTTATTCTTAGTTTCCTTATTTTTTTCATTAATGCACTCAAAATGAAAGTTTTCTAATATTTCATTTGATGCAGTACGGTCAATAATTTGTTTTAATAATTTTTCTAACTTAGAATCTTCTGTATAATCTGCTGGAGCAAAATATTTTATTCTATTTTCCTCTAACATTCTGAATACTTTTGATTTATCTTTAGTTTCTGAATTATATACACCTATTGAATGACCACCATTGGTATTGACCAATTTCATACATGGAATATCTGTATCGCTATCTCCGATATAAACAATATTTCTAAAAGGTACTCTATATTCGTTCGGTTCAAAATATGCATTAATATTTTGGTCGTTAATATCTAAAACACCTTTTTTAATTCTAAATAGAAATTGTGTTTTATTTGTATAATTGACAACCTGTGCAGGCCAAGTTGCAACACCTTTTTCATTAAAATAGAAAGAACTTGCATATATCTTTTTAAATTTATCAGCAACTTCAGTTCCCTCTATCATCTCTTTTAATCCAGACGAAATAATATAATGTTCAACTATAACTCCCTTTTCTTCACCATACTGATTTATTCTATCAAACCAAGTATTTACACCCGGAAATAATTTTACTTTCGCACCATCTTTACGCAATGTATCTTTTGTAAAAAGAACTTTTCCTTCAGAAGACCTAAGCATCATATACATATATGCCAAATTCTGGTCCATATCGTTCTTAGCAGCCAATTCATTTGATTCTTTCCAAAAATCTGCCACCTCATAATCAATAGACTGAATATATCCCTGTGCCTGCATATCATCTGGAGATAGTGTCTTATCAAAATCATAACAAATAGCCAAAATTGGTTTATCTTCACTTTTCATACAATCAACCTTTCTTTTATTCTTATAAATCATATATAAAATCCTTTTGATAAAGTTAAATATACAGCAGAAACCGCAAGAAACACCAATGGAAGAACAGAATTTCCAATCGCTCTAAGCAAATTTGCAAAGTAATTATATATAAATGTTGCTGTAATACCTAAAAAGATTATTTCAAGATAATCTCTCATCATAGCTTGAATTTCATTTGGAATTTGCAAAGCCCAAAGTATAAAATCCATTCCAATATATACAATAATATTCAAAGCAATAGATATTCCCGCAATCAAGCAGAATGACATAAAAACACTTTGACGCATTTTCTTGCTATCTCCGCTCCCATATTGCATAGAAATAGCCGCTCCACTGCCCATACAAAGACCAATAATTATTGAGGTTAAGAAAGTCATAAGGGTATATGATGAACCTACTGCCGCCAAAGCGTCTGAACCTAAATATCTGCCAACAACCCATGTATCAGCAATATTATACATTTGCTGTAATAGATTTCCAAACATTAAAGGCAAAGCAAAAAGTAAGATATTTATTGTAATAGGACCTTTGGTTAGATTTCTTTGCACTTCAACTATTCTCCCAAATCATAATAAAACTTATTTTCATTATAGCATTAAATTCAAGATTTGCAAATTTCCTATAAAATTGTCTAAGGCACAGTCTGCCAATTTAGACTGTGCCTTAGTAATATATTATATAATGCTGTGGGGCTATTGTCACGAGCATAGAGTCGTTGGCTCAGTCATAACTATTGCTATGGCATCAACTCTTATGTATAGCCGAGTTATTTTTATATTCACAGCTCATTTGCTATGAATACATTCTATCTGTCGAACCTTAGATAAACCTTAAAATTTCATATAAAATAAAAATTTTTTCAAATTATTCTACAGTATTCAGCTTTTCAATTATATTTTGGTTAATCATAGAACGAACTGCTCGTTTTACTGCTATTCTACTTCCGAAATAGAGCAAGATTACAGTTGCTATAAAAACAGGTACGACATAGAAAAGATATATATCCCATAATTTGATATTGCTACCAAGTATAGAGAAAAACACTACTACTGCACCGCCCAAAATAGTTCCTAATATAATTCCGGTAGTCAATGTACGATTTATTTCATTGATAATCAATTTTTGCACAGTTTCTATTCTCGCTCCTATCGCCCTCATCATAATATAACTTTTAAGATTTGAGCGAACCTGAACATAGCTTGAAAAAACAATCGCTATTAAAATTATTACTATAAATATAAACACACTAACGATAATTTGCAATGTTTCCAAATTCACTTGGTCATAAAATTCCCTCTGCATCTTTGCATAGTTATCATATCTTACACCAACAGAAATTCCTTCCAAATTTTCGAGATTATTTTCAAGCTCATTCACCCATGCACTATCATTATGGTCAAGATTTTCTAAAATAATATTTTCATAATTCAAGTCTGGATAAATCGAAAAAAGATATTCTGTAGATATAATGAGTTCATCACTATTATATTGCTCCTTAGAATATGTTGCTGCAACTTTAACCTTAGCTGTTTTAAATTTGATATGTTCTTCTATATTCTGTTCTGTTGTTTCTGCATCAGCTATAGGAATAACCATAGTGAATTCATCACCGACTGAACATAAATCATCAGGTGCTATTATTTCAATACCACTCTTATAATTTTTTTCATCAATTTTACCGTTAGCAAATTCATTTATATTATTTAATACTGAATCATATGACTGCCATTTAACAGAAAGCTCAACCAAGCTATCCTTGCTGCTGTCACCGCCTGCAAGCTTAATCATTTCATTTGTACGCTTATGTTGAAAAATATAATTATACTCATTTTTTTTCGCTTCAACAACATACTTATATAAAAGCTTATTATCAGGATTTTGAGAAGTTAAGAAAAAAGGTACAAAAAGATTAGAAACAGACGCTTCTAAAACATTTATTCTTTTATCCGATGTTATCTCATCTGCTATTTTATGTGATACACCACAACCTACAGGTAAATTTATATAATAAATTTTTGCAGAGCTTCCTCCACCCATCATATGCAAAGAATAATCTGCGTTTTGTTTAAAATACTCTGGATTATCAGCATCAAATGAACTTCCTCTTGCATTAAATAACGGAACAAACGAACCAAATATTGACATTCCAACACAAAACATTACCAACATAACACAAGTAAAATTTTGTAGTTTATATCTTCTTCCATATGCTTTATGCCAACAACGCTTTAATTTAGTTTGAGATTTTATCTGTTTTTTAGATACATATATCGCTTCTCTTAAAGGTGCATTTTTATAAAAACGAGCGAGCAAAATATTGAACGAAATAAAAATCAATACTGCACTAAGCAAGGCAACTATAATCAAATCTAAAATGCTTAAATTTAAGAATAAGTATTGCGACGAAAAAGACGATATAAATTGTAATAATAGTAACACCAATATTGACGCAACACTTGAAATAATCAAGGAACTTAACCATATAAAAAATCCCTGAATAAGTAATAATTTTCTTGATTTCTTCTTTGAAAAACCTATACATCTAAGTAAATTCAAATATCGTTCTTGTTCTTTAAAGAAATATAAAGAAATTGATACTATTCCCATAATCGTAGTGAGTACAAAAAATATCTTCACTGGCATTAAAATTAAATTATTAGCAACCATTTTAGAAGAAATCATTTGTTGAGAATCATTATAGTATACACTTTTACTTGAAATATTTCTTATCAAAAATGAGTTTTCAGCTGCTATTATATGTATATACTTTGGTGAAGCTTTACTATTTGTTGTTAATATTGATGGAAATAAAAGTTTTTCACTTTGATAGTCATAGTGCAATTTTATTTTATTTGAAAAATTCTTTATAATTCCAGTCAATATAAAGCTTTTCTTTTCTGTGTTTCCATCTGAATTTTTAATTTCAAGTTCTACCTTATCTCCTATTTTACTTTTCAATCCAAGAATATCATATGTACTTTTTTCTATTGCAATTTCATTCTCAGATTTTGGCATTTTTCCAGATTCAAAATGTAATGATAAAAGTGTACTTACATTGTCATTTACATTTCCTATCCAAATATCAGAAGGGCTTTTACTTTCAACTTCCCAAATTCCACTTATAATTCCTGCTTTTTCTTCAACTAATTGAGATTCCTTTTCTCTAAAATTCTCTTGGTCTACATAAAATCGAATTGATTCATAAACACCACCTTCTTCTATTTTATAATTTTCTACAAGAGAATATTTAAAACTATTACTGTACCAAAGAATAGTAAGAAAAGCAAATAAGAATAATGATATACATAAAACTATGCCTATACACCGTTTCGGATATGATTTTATATATTTTTTAGTAAGGTATAAATAACTTTTCATTATATATCACCACCCAAAATGCCATCACTTATTGTTATAACTCTTGAAAATCTTTTAGCGATATTTTCATCGTGAGTTACAACAAGCAGTGTAACAGAATACTCTTTTGACATATCAAATAAAAGTTCCATTACAGATTGTGTAGTTTTTTTGTCAAGATTTCCTGTAGGTTCATCACACAGTAAAAGAGATGGTCGATTTATCAAAGCTCTTGCAAGTGCAACACGCTGTTGCTGACCACCTGAAAGCTGTCCAGGAAGATGATTCATTCTGTCTTTAAGCTCAAGACGCTCTATAAGCTTATCTACATATTTATCATCTATATTTTTATTTTGCAACATAAGAGGAAGAATTATATTTTCATATGCAGTAAGTTCGGGCAAAAGATTAAATGATTGAAAAACTACTCCTATATGTTCAAGACGAAAATCATCACATTGATTTTGTGACATTTTAGAAAAATCTGTATCACCATATTTTATACTTCCGTCAGTAGCCTGTTCCAAACCTCCAAGCAAATGCAGAAGTGTAGATTTTCCCGAACCACTTGTACCTGTTATTGCAATTTGTTCACCATCGTTTATTTCAAAATTACAAGGCTTTAATGCCTCAACTACAATATTTCCTTGCTTATATGTCTTTTTTACATCTTTTACTACTATTTTCATATCAAATTCTCCATATATTCAAAAAAGGAAGAGCAATTCTGCCTTTTTTGTTAATCTATTGTTTAATTATTTAACTGTAACATTACTCACCTTATTTCATATTATTAACCTCCTATTAATTTATAATATTTTTTATCAAAATAAATTTTAATTTTTTAAAAACATCGAAACACCAACTTTCTGTTTATATTTTTTAAATTCACAATTATTTTATATCTCAATAATACCATATTAGTTTTTAAAAAGTCAACACATTTTTTATTAAAAGTTATTTTTTTATATATCACTTACACAATGTTATTTTAAAATATTGTCTATTCAAAATTAAATTGAACTCAATTAAATTATAGCACATTCTTTTTCAAATTTGTTATATCTGGTAAAATTTGTCGTTTTCTGGTAAACTTTGTAATTTAAATATAATTTTGATTATATTTCAAATCAAATATTCTTATGTAAACAAAATAAAAAGCCGATAGCTTTAAACTATCGACTTTTATTTTCAAAAATCATTATATTTTAAGGACGAAGACCAGTACCACCTTGAAGTGTAAGTGTTTCGCCTGTCATATACTTAAAATCAGGTGAAGCAAGCTGAACACAAACTCTGCCAATCTCTGTTTCAGGATTTGCAAAATACCCCATTGGAGGTGTTTTAACATTCTTTTCATATGCCTCTGGAAATTTATTCTTAAACTGCTCAAGCTGTGCAGTCCATGCAAGTGGACAAATAACATTTACATTTATACCGTCCTTACTCCACTCAGTAGCTGCTACTCTACTAAGTCCACGAATACCTTCTTTTGCTGCGGCATATGAGCATTGTCCGAAGTTACCTGAAATACCAGCACCAGATGCAAAATTTATAACAGAGCCTTTAGTTTTACAAAGATATGGATAACACGCTTTCATATAGTAAAATGTTGCATAAAGTCCAGAGTATAAAGCAAGATTGAATTGTTCTGTTGTATGTTCAGCAAGAGTAACTCCAGAAGCAGAGGCCTGTGCATTATTTATAAGAACATCAATTCTTCCGAATTCATCAATAGCTTTTTTTACAGTATTTTTTGCAATAGTTTCATTATCTGCACCTGCACAAATATCTGCCTGAACTGCAAGTACCTTAATAGAATATTTGCTCTCAAGTTCTTCTTTCGCGGCATTTAGTTTTTCTATATTTCTGCCTGTGATAACAAGATTAGCACCTTCCTTTGCATAAGCTGTTGCAATACCATACCCGATAGAACCACAACTGCCATCAGAAAGAACAGCTCTGCCCGCTCCAGTAATAATTGCTGTTTTACCTGCTAAGAAACCCATATAAGCATCTCCTTTAAAAATTTTTTTATAATATTTTACGCCTTTATCCATTTTATAATTTCTTTTTCAGAAAGACTTCTTGCCTTTTGACAATCAGCTTTAAACTTTCCTTCATTCTTAAAAGATAAAGGTGTAAACATATATTAACTTTTATGCTTGAATTTTACTCTCTTAAGTTAGATGTAGCTAACTTACCTTTACTAAATTGTAGCAACCTTTAAACAAAACGGTTTAATTCTGCATTATATTCATAGCCTATTATTGAAAGCTTTTCTTTGATAGTATCAGTATCTATACTATTAGTCTTTGCAAATTCCTCAAGAGATGAATAAAAATCTCTCAACTGAGTATTTACATATGATAATAAAATCATAGGGTCATTAGGTAGTGACATTTTATCATTCTCCCTTTTCGCTTTTATAAATTTCATTATACAACAAACCTCCTCATAAATCAAGCTACAAATCTTTATCATATAAGAAAACGCATACCCAAGCGGATATGCGTTCGATTTCTATAAAATAAATTTATTTTATTTTAAATCTAATGTTTGTGGCTGAGGTAATGCAGGTGTAACTGACATCTTAAAGTAGGTGCCGAGATAGTCCTTAGCAACCTTAGTCAGTGCAATCATTGCTGCACGACGAACCTGTGGATTCGGTGAAAGTGTATGAGCCATAAGTTTAAAAAACAATAATGGACTATAATACATCGGCTTTTCGATTTCCATTCTATCAACTCCTTTCTAAGATACTATGTATATAAAATTTCTTGTAATCTATTTGATGATATAAGTTTAACACACAAATTTAAACAATCTATAAACAAGCTGTAAATTCATATGGTTATTTTTGTAAATATATCATTCAAAATAATTTAAGAGAGTTGATTTTTGCAATTGTCTTAAAATTCGCTGATTATATCAAGCCCAAAATCTTTTGCACGCTTTACGGCAAGCTCCATAGACTTATCATAAACCTGCTCAGGGCTATGTGCGTCTGAACCAACTAAGACTTTTAAGCCAGCGTCTTTTGCCATCGCCCAAAACCTTGGGTGAGGATATGGGTCTCTCCTGCCATCAGGATAATCCTGCTGACCTCGGCGAATACCGTTTGCATTATACTCAACAGGTGTATTAGTAAGCATTGCGGCATCTACAATTATTTCACAAGCTTTATCACAGTTTTTATTCCACGCAAAGCAATTCATAAACATAATATCAGGGTGAACAAGAACTGAAAAATACCCCTTTTTAAGAGCCTCTGAAATAGCCTTTGCATAAGGGATATATTCATTTGTGCTTTCAGAAGCAAAAATACTGCAAAATCTTCCATTTATATCAAAGAAATGTTCACCTAAGGCGAGATAATCAAGCTTCATTTCATTCAAAAGCCATTCATAATATTCACAGTATTTAGGAAGATATTCTATCTCCAAGCCTGTCATAATACGCATTTTTTCTGAATAGCGTTCTCTTTCGGTCTGAACAGCTGAAATATATTCTTGAAGCTCCGAAAACTGCATACGGTAACCGTAATCAATATCTTTAAAAGGTGCGTGGTCAGAAAATCCAAGCACTGAAAGTCCCTTATCATAAGCCTCTTTTGCATAATCTGCTTCTACACCAAATGCGTGACAGCAGCGTTTAGTATGTGTATGAAAATTACTTTTCAAAATCATTCCCTGCTTTCCAACAATCCCTTAGAAACAGCACAATCAATCACACGAATAAGCTCATCATAGGTCATACAAAAACCTTTTTCTTTGTTTTTAAGTCTGTTTTTCAAGTCCTCAATTTCAAAGAAGCGAAGTTCTGTAATCTCTTTTTCGTCATATTTAAGTGTATCAAGCGAAACACTTTCATCGACAAAATAAACACGATTAAATTCATTGCTTATAAAATCGCCCTGATGAACAGTAAGTATCTGGTCGTGCAAAAAATGTAAATCTTCAGGCTTCAGCTTGAGTGAAATTTCTTCTTCGGTTTCACGAATAGCCGCCTCTATTGGTGTTTCACCTGCGGAAATATGTCCTGTGCAAGCGGCATCATAGCAAGATGGAAAGGATTCCTTGTCATCTCTGCGTTTTTGCAGGAGAACTTTGCTATCACGAAAAAGCCATATATGAACACTTCCATGCAAATCACCATCGTGGTGTACGGCATTACGCTCTTTGATTTTACCCGTTGGTGTTCCATCAGGATTCAATATATCAAAATATTCCGACACCGAAAATCAGTCCTTCTTATAGCCGTTTGGGTTATTCTTTTGGAATCTCCAAGTATCTTCGCACATATCATGCAAGTTACGCTCTGCGTGCCAGCCAAGAACCTCATTTGCCTTCTTAGGATTTGCATAGAATGCTGGAAGGTCACCTGCTCGTCTTTCGCCGATTTTGTAATTAACCTTTTGACCAGTTGCGTCCTCAAATGCATTGATAATATCAAGAACGCTGTATCCGATACCTGTGCCGATATTATAAGCATCTATGCTGTGTGGGTCGGATTTAAGCTTATTCAATGCACAAAGATGAGCTTTTGCAAGGTCTACTACATGAATATAGTCACGAATGCAAGTACCGTCCTTAGTGTCGTAATCTCCGCCGAATACAGTAAGCTGTGGCAGCTTGCCGATTGCAACTCTTGAAATATATGGCATAAGGTTGTTTGGAATACCATTCGGGTCTTCTCCGATAAGTCCGCTCTCGTGAGCACCTATTGGATTGAAGTAACGAAGAAGTGAAATACTCCATTCATTATCAGAAACATATACATCACCGAGAATTTGCTCAATGAAATGCTTTGTTCTGCCGTAAGGATTACTTACATCACCTGTTACCATAGTTTCCTCATAAGGTATAGGATTATTGCCATAAACAGTTGCTGATGAACTGAAAACTATGCTCTTGCAGTTATATTCTTTCATAACATCAAGAAGTGTAACTGTACCTGAAATATTATTATCATAGTACATTATTGGCTCTCTTGTAGATTCACCGACAGCCTTTAAACCTGCAAAATGAATAACAGCCTCGATTGAGTTTTCAGAGAAAATTTTCTCTAAGCCTGCTCTATTTCTTATATCACAATCATAGCCTGCTATATTTTTATTAGTGATTTGCTTAATTCTCTCTAAAACTTCTGGAACGGAATTGCAATAGTTATCGCAAACAACTACTTCATATCCTGCATTGAGAAGCTCTACACAAGTATGACTTCCGATATATCCGGCACCGCCTGTAACTAAAATTGCCATATTATAATACTTCCTTTTCTTTAGTAATTTTATCCGAATAAATTATTCTATATTGTAGTTAAGTATACAATACTGGCAATCATTTGTCAAATTAAAGGTTTTATAGCTGTTTTAGAAAGATAAATGTATCTAATTATCACCTCTTTATATCTTGAAATGTTTAAAACAATTTTTATAATTGGCAATGCTTTCTTATGCCTCGACACTTTTAGCGACCTATTCGCTGCAAATATAATTAAAAAATCGTTTTAAACACTTATTGTGTATCTCTACATTTAATTATAGAGAATTATTAAGCCTTTGTCAAGTACAGAAACACTTATTGTGTAATATTATATCAGCCTCTCTCTTAAATATATTAAAAGCTTTTTCTCTCTGCGTGATACTTGTACCTGTGTCATTCCCAACTCCTTTGCCGTTTCGGATTGTGTTTTATTTTTGAAAAACCGTAATAATATGAGGTTTCTATCGTTTGGTTCGAGGCTTTTTATTTCATCGTGAAGTGATATAACCTCCGTTAGTTTTTCATCTGGAGAATCAGTAGGAATATCAAGCTGTCCTGAACCGTTTTCTTCATCGGCTGTAAGTGAAACAGGCAATCTTGACGCATTGAGTGCCTCGGTTGCCTGTTCAGGTTCTACACCAAGAATATGTGCAAGCTCTGAAATCTGAGGTTCTCTGCCGTTTTCTTTTAAGAATCGTGCAACTTCTCTTGTAGCCTTTAGGGAGAGTTCTTTTAATCCCCTTGAAATTTTCACTGCACCTCCATCACGAAAAAGTCCTTTTATCTCCCCTAATATTACTGGCACAGCATAGGTTGAAAGCTTTAATCCCCTACTTTCATCAAAATTATCAATCGCTTTTATAAGACCTACACAGCCAGCCTGAAACAAGTCGTCATACTCTATTCCTCTGCCACGAAAACGCTTTGCACAGGAATGTACAAGTCCAAGATTTTCGCTGACTGCCTTATCTCTGTCATACATCTTTTATACGGCTCATAAGCCGTTTTTCAAGAACAACTGTTGTGCCTTTGCCCTCTCTTGATGTAACCTTAACTTTATCTGTAAAGCTCTGCATAACTGCAAAGCCTAAACCTGCTCTCTCCTCTCCTCCTGTTGTAAAAAGCGGTTCCATAGCCTGTTCTATATCTGCAATTCCACAACCCTTATCTCTTATTTTAATTACAACAACTGCACCCTCAAAAATTTTTACACTTATGTATATAAGTCCAACGCTTTCTTTATATGCGTGAACTATACAATTTGTTACAGCTTCAGAAACGGCGGTTTTTATATCGGTTATTTCGCCTATTGTCGGGTCAAGCTGTGAGATAAACGCCGAAACCGCCGTTCTTGCAAAACCTTCATTTGATGAACGGCTTTCAAAGGTTAGGCTCATCTCATTTTTTAACTTCATCTTTTTCACACCCTTTCTCAAACAGCTTTAATGCCGACAAGCCCGACAACTCAACCATTCTTTCCATGCTCGGCGGAATATTCAACACACGAACCTCTCCACCGAGCAACTTCATAGTTCGGTATCTGCCCATAATAAGGCCAATTCCTGAGCTATCCATAAATGTCACACCGCCAAAATCAAGATAAAGCACTGTCGGCTTATTTCTCTCGGCGGCTGAATCTATGGTTTCACGCATAGAACGAGCTTTATGATGGTCGATTTCACCGAATAGCTTTGCTGTCATTTCGCCATGGTCGGTGATGATTTTTACATCCATTTTTCTTTTTCATTCCTTTCAGAGTTTTTAGCCCTCCACATATATAGATATGCTTCTTGCTTCAATAAAATAATAGCTTTTTATACACAAAAATTACGGCGAAAAAAGTTTCAGGAATGATATTTTTGCTCGACACACAAGGCTATATTAAGTCAGATATAAGCACTTTACGCTGATTTTAACCAATAAAAAAGCAATTCTTTTGTAATAAAATATCAATGTTTTACCTAAAGACAGCTAAAAGTTTTGCTCAGGCTTTTTCAAAAGCTTGCAGTTTCCAAAGGTAGTCACCTACGGCAAAGTATTTGGTGGGTATTAAGGACAAAACAATACTTAAAATTTAAGCTTTATAATTTTTTACATATATGATATAATGAAAGAAAAATGCAAGGGTGGTATAAATGAAATTTTATTGTGAACTCAAGAAGGTTGTAGACGATTCTTATGATATTGAAATCGGTCACAAGCTTTCTGACATGCTCATAAATGACATACAGAATGGTTTAGTTGGTAAAATTAAGAAATTTGCTGTTGTTACTGACTCTATCGTTGAGAATCTTTATGCAAAGGAAATCTTTGATAAGCTTATTGCTAACGGTTTTAAAGCAGATTTATTCGTTATTCCTGAGGGTGAAAAATCAAAAACTCGCCCAATGAAAGAATTTGTTGAAGATTCTATGTTAAACAAAGGATATCGCAGAGATTGCTGTGTGCTTGCAATCGGCGGTGGAGTTGTTACTGATTTGGCTGGTTTTGTTGCTGGTACTTTTGGCAGAGGCGTACCTTTCATCAACTATGCAACTACACTTCTTTCGGCAGCTGACGCTTCTGTCGGCGGAAAGACTGCTGTTGATACACCGCTCGCAACAAACCTTATAGGAATGTTCAATCAGCCTAAAAAAGTCTATATAGATATAGATACTTGGAAAACTCTACCTGCAAGACAACTTTCAAGCGGTCTTTCGGAAACTATAAAACACGCTTGCCTCGGCGATTTAGAAATGTTTGAATATTTAGAGAAAAACATTGAAAAGGTTCTTCAAAATAATGTTGAGGCTTGCGAGTTTATCGCTGAGAGGAATTGCAGAGTTAAATATAATGTTGTTATGAAGGACGAGCGTGAAAGTGGTTTGAGAGAAATCCTAAATCTTGGACATACTGTCGGCAGAGCGATTGAAACTGTTTCTGACTATAAGCTCTTACATGGTGAGGCTCTCTCTATTGGTATGGTTGCTCAAGTTAAGCTTGGTAATGAGCTTGGATTTATTTCTGAGGAAAATATGAACAGAGTTATTAGCCTCTATAAGAGAGCTAATTTGCCTATAACAATCCCTGATTATATTGATAAAAATGTTCTCGTTAAAAAGCTCTATACTGATAAAAAAGTTCGTGACGGAAAACTTAGATTTGTTTTCCAAAAGGAAATTGGCGATGTTATGTGCTTTGGCGATAATGCTTATGGTTTAGAAATTGCAGAAAATCAGATTGCAAAAATCATAGAAAATATGTAAAAATCGAACAGTCCCACTTTGTGTGAATAATACAAAGTGGGGCTGTTTAGTTTATAAATGAGTAAAAACAGCCTCTTTAGGAGCAAAGAATGTTAAGGGCTTCGCCCTTAAAACCCACCAAAGGCTTGAGCAAAACTTTTGAGTGTCTTAGTGTAAATGTGTTAGCCAAACAGAATAATTATAAAAACAAGTGCATATTATTAAACAGACTTATTATAAGGCGGTGGCTGTATGTACTTTATACTTAAAAAAAGAACCGTCATAATTGCAATGACGGTTTTGTTATTTGCTTTGTGTGTTCCGGCGGTAATAGGGGCTTTTGGCAGTAATGAGGCAGTAGAAACCGTAGCAGAAAATACTAACTGGGGACTTGGCTTCAAGGAGGATGGAAAACCACCAACAGGCAATGCTTCTGTTGCGGATTTAGCAAAGCATAATGCCTATTATATCGGTGATACCTCAAAAAATATCATCTATCTTACCTTTGATGCGGGCTTTGAGAATGGCAATACCGAAAAGATTCTTGACTCTTTGAAAAAACATAATGTTAAAGCAACTTTTTTTCTTGTAGGAAACTATATCGAAACATCGCCTGAACTTGTTGAGCGTATGGTAGAGGAAGGGCATACAATCGGAAATCATACATATTCACACCCTGATATGTCAAAGATTTCTGATGAGGAGAGCTTCAAAAAGGAATTGCAGTCGCTCGAATCTCTCTATAAAGAAACCACAGGTCAAGAACTTCTGAAAATCTATCGACCGCCACAAGGGAAATATTGTGTCAGCAATCTTGAAATGGCTGATAAGCTTGGATATAAAACCATTTTCTGGAGTCTTGCTTATGTAGATTGGTACGAAAACAAACAGCCTACCAAAGAGGAGGCCTTTAATAAGCTTTTGAAAAGAATCCACCCAGGTGCGATTGTACTTTTGCACAGCACTTCAAAAACAAATGGTGATATACTTGATGAACTCCTCACAAAATGGGAAGATATGGGATATTCTTTTGGAGAAATCAAGGATTTAATTTCATAATGGAGGTTATTTATAATGCTTGACCAGCACTATCCGTTTACTCTGCCACCATTGCCATGTGCCTATAATGCACTTGAACCATATATTGATACAGAAACGATGCGTATACACCACGATATTATGTTCAAAAAATATGTTGATAATCTGAATATGATACTTAAAGATAATCCTATTTATCAGGATTGGAGTTTGCATAATCTTCTTGCTTATAGTTCCGATTTTGAAGATTTAATGGAAACTGCCCTGAAAAATAATGGTGGAGGTGTTATGAATCATTATATGTATTTTGACGGAATGACACCTAATAAGACAGAACCAAGCCAAAACTTACGAACAGCTATTATAAGAGATTTTGGTTCTATGCAAAGATTGTGCCAAGTGATGAAAACTGTAGCAATATCACAATTTGGTTCAGGGTATGCTTGGCTTATGTATGATAGCACCTCAAAGTTAAGAATAGTAAAAACACCTAATCAAGACCCCCCGCCACTTCTTATTTTACAGCCATTATTGGTTATAGATGTATGGGAACACGCATATTTTCTTCAATACGAGCAACAAAGAGATAAATATTTTGACGCATGGTGTAATGTTATTGATTGGAAAAAAGTGAGTGCGAGGTATCCAGCAGGATAAATTTTTTCAAAATATTGCTAAGACTTATTGCTTGTGATATAATAAAAAGGTGACATAAAGCTGATGTTATGTGAAAAGGCTTCATTGTCACCTTTGATTATTTTTGGAGAGAAATTTATTTATGAGGATACTTGGAATAGACCCAGGCTATGCAATAATCGGTTATGGAATCATAGATTTTTTCGGTGGAAAATATAAGACACTAAGCTATGGTGCGATAACTACAAGCTCCGATACACCGTTTACGAAAAGGCTTGAGCTTATCTATGATGAGCTTGAACTTATTATTGCAAAGACTAAACCACAGGTTGCGGCAATAGAAAGGCTTTATTTTCAGAATAACCAAAAGACAGCCATTGATGTTGCACAGGCGAGAGGTGTAATAATGCTTGCCTTACAAAAAAGCAAACTGCCTGTTTTTGAGTATACCCCACTTCAGATAAAAGCAGCCTTAACGGGTTATGGCAGAGCGAAAAAGCCACAGATGATGGAGATTGTAAGACGACATCTCGGGTTAAAGGAAGTTCCGAAACCCGATGATACCGCAGATGCACTTGCGGTGGCACTTTGTCATGCACAGTCAGCTGGTACTAAACTAAAAATGCTTTTAAATCAGAGTGGAAACACTCGTGGAACGCTCTATCCACAGGCTGACGCCTCAAAGTCTATTCTCCCGAAAAATTTACCACCAAAAAGAAAAGGATAATTTGAGATGATATATAGCTTATGCGGAACACTTATCCATGCTGAACCTACTTTTGTAGTTATTGAATGTTCAGGTGTTGGTTATAAGTGTTTGACAACTTTAAATACACAAAGGCTTTTGCCAAAAATCGGCGAACGCTGTACAATTTATACGCATATGCTCGTCAGAGATGATGCAATAGAGCTTTGCGGTTTTGCTGGTCAGGAGGAGCTTAATTGCTTTAAGTTGCTTATGTCAATAAGCGGTGTTGGTGCAAGACTTGCACTTGCCTTGCTTTCAGAGCTTCGCCCAGAACAAATTGCTATTGCGGTTTCCAGTGGCGATAGTAAAACGCTTACTCGTGCCAATGGTGTAGGTAAAAAGCTTGCCGAGAGAATTATTCTCGAATTAAAGGACAAGCTTAAACTGATTTCGACAACATCTGCAAGCACTTCATCAGATTTCGTCCCTACTCCGCAAGTAACTCAAGGAAATATACAAAAGGCTGTTGGAGCATTGGCGGTTTTGGGGTATACAAGTGATGATGTTTTGCCATTTATGGCAGGTATAGACCCAGATTTATCTGTTGAGGAAATTATAAAACTGACATTGAAAAAGATTGGTGCGTGACCGCATTAGCTAATGCACTTGCACTAAGACACCTAAAAGTTTTGCTCAAGCTTTTGAACGAAGCCCTTAAAACCCACGAGGGACTCCATCCCTCGACCCTGCAAGCCTTTAAAAAGGCTTGACCTAAATTTTAAGAGTCTTTAGGAAATCTGTTAGTTAATCGGAAGTTAATTGGTAATTTCTTAGACCGCGTCAACAAACTTACATTACGAATGTCGAGGTTTTGCTTGCAAAACCGATTCCGCGTCTTGACTGCGGCGGCTCGCCGCCTTGAGCGAAACTTTTGAGTGTCTTGGGGAAGTTTGATTAGCTGATTTATAACTACTTATTCCGAATAAATAATTCAGAGGAAAACACAAATGGAAGATTTTGATTTTGAAAATAGAATATTAGACCCCTCAGAGATAGCCTTGGATAACGAGGGCGAGAATCCTCTCCGCCCAAGAACTATGAACGACTATATCGGTCAGGAAAAAGTCAAGGAAAATCTTTCGATTTTTATAGAGGCTGCAAAACGCAGACGAGAAACTCTCGACCATGTTCTCTTATACGGTCCTCCGGGACTTGGTAAGACAACTCTTGCAGGAATTATAGCAAATGAAATGAATGTAAATCTTAGAATTACAAGCGGTCCTGCAATTGAGAAACCTGGCGATTTGGCGGCATTGCTCACAAATCTTAATGAGGGCGATGTACTTTTTATTGACGAAATTCACCGCATTTCTCGTGCGGTAGAGGAAGTTCTTTATCCCTCAATGGAGGATTTTGCGATTGATATTATAACAGGCAAGGGACAGATGGCAGCATCATATCACCTTCCATTGCCAAAATTTACGCTTGTTGGTGCGACAACTCGTGCCGGACAGCTTACAGCACCACTTCGTGACCGTTTTGGTGTTGTGCTTAGACTTGAACTTTATACCCCAGAAGAACTCGCACGAATCATAACAAGAAGTGCGTCAATTCTTGGAATAGAAATTGACCCAGACGGAGCATTAGAGATAGCCTCACGCTCAAGAGGTACACCAAGAATAGCTAACAGGCTTTTAAAGCGTGTGCGTGATTTTGCGGAAGTTATTTCAAATGGTGTGATAACCTGCGAAACAGCACAGATTGCCCTTGATAAGCTCGAGATTGATGAGCTTGGACTCGATGCAAATGACCGCAGAATGTTAGAGGCACTTATCAAGTTTTATCGTGGAGGCCCTGTCGGGCTTGAAACCCTTGCTGCTGCAATCGGTGAGGAAGCAGTAACAATAGAAGATGTTTACGAACCATATCTTATGCAGATAGGATTTTTGAACAGAACTCCGAGAGGTCGCTGTATAACTCGTGCGGCTTGTCAGCATTTAGGCTATGATATTCCTAATGCACAGGACGCACAAATATCATTTGATTAAATATATTCTTCAATAGGAGGATAGCTTATGGCAACTAATCAATTCAGAGTGAATCTTTTCCCAAGAGATGCAGCTGATTGTATTTATAATTATGTTGTACATGGAAGTATAACAGGAACTTTGATTGATAATTACACTGTCTATGAAAGTAACGGTGTAGCTTGTATGGTTATGGTCTTTGAAAAGCATTATTATAGAGCTGGCAATAGACTTACTCTTACAGTTGTTATTGATAATCTTAATGGTGTAACGAATGTAAGATCTATTGGTGGCGGTGGCGGAGAGGGACTTTTCTCTTTCGATTGGGGCGCATCTGAAAGCTTTTCAAATTGTGTAAGAAAGGCACTTGAGGCTTATATTGTAAGATAATAACTCTTTGCCCGAAAACGGTGGCAAGGAACATAAATATATTTATATTAAGAGGAGATTTATATATAATGGGCAGATTATTTGGTACAGACGGTGCAAGAGGTGTGGCAAACTCAGAGCTTACCTGTGAGCTTGCGATGAATATCGGTAAGGCGGCTGCAATGGTTCTGACAGACAGTAAGAATAAGCACCCGAAAATCCTCATAGGAAAGGATACAAGAATTTCTTCTGATATGCTCGAAAATGCCCTTGTTGCAGGACTTTGCTCAGTTGGAGCAGATGTTATATTGCTTGGTGTTGTTCCTACGCCAGCAGTTGCATATCTTGTAAGAAAGTATAATGCTGATGCAGGAATTATGATTTCAGCATCACACAATCCTTTTGAATTTAACGGAATTAAGATTTTTAGCGGAAGTGGATATAAACTTCCTGACGCTTTAGAAAACGAAATAGAGGCTATCGTACTTGATGGAAGTGAGCCTTATCCTTGCCCAACACACGATGGAATAGGCTCTGTCACCTGCTCAGAAAATGGTGCTGAGGATTATATTGAGCATATAAAGTCCACGATTTCCGATTCTATTTCTGGTATGAAAATTGCTTTCGATTGCTCAAATGGTTCAGCATCAAGAACAGCGAAAAAGCTTTTCATAGATTTAGGCATAGATTGTGTTATGCTCAATGATACTCCAGACGGAAAGAACATAAATAATAAGTGCGGTTCAACTCATATGGAAAAGCTTGCAGAGTATGTAAAAACTCATAATGACATTGATGCAGGTATCGCATTTGATGGTGATGCCGATAGATGCCTTGCAGTTGACGAAAACGGTGAAATTCTTGACGGCGATTTCATTATGACAATCTGTGCAATGGATATGCGTTCAAGAGGCACTCTTGCTAAGGAAACTATGGTCGGAACAGTTATGGCAAATATGGGTGTAAATCGTTTCTGTGCAGACAATAATATCGGCTTTGTTGCAACAAGTGTCGGCGATAGATATGTTCTTGAGGAAATGCTCGCAAAGGGCTATAATTTCGGCGGCGAACAATCAGGTCATGTCATATTCCTCGATTATGGTACAACTGGCGATGGTCAGCTTACTGCGGCACAGCTTCTGAGCATTGTAAGCCGCAGAAATGCAAAGCTTTCAAATGTTCGTCATGTTATGAAAAAGTATCCACAGGTACTTATAAATATTAAGGTTTCACCTGAGGGCAGGGCAAAATTTGCCACAGATTTAGATATTGCAGAGAAGATAGACAGCGTTAAGAATATTCTGGGTAAGAGCGGAAGAATACTTGTAAGAGTTTCTGGTACAGAACCGCTCGTAAGAGTTATGCTCGAGGGCGAATCTGAGGAACAAATCCAAAAGCTTGCCCAAGAAACAGCCGACCTTATCAAAGAACGCCTTAGCTAACAGATTTCCTAAAGACAATTAAAAGTTTTGCTCAAGCTTTTTCAAAAGCTTGCAGTTTCCAAAGGTAGTCACCTACGACAGAGCCTTTGGTCGCTCTCCGCAGAGAGCGAAACACTTTTGGGCGAAGCCCAACATTCTTTTGCCCTAAAAGGGGCGAACAATGTTCGCCCCTTAAATTCTTTTGTTAGCAACATTAGTCAAAAAGTGCGGACAAAATCCGCACTTAGAGAGCAAAGAATGTTAAGGGCTTCACCCTTAAGCGGCGAGCCGCCGCACCCAAGACGCAGAATCGGTTTTGCAAGCAAAACCTCGACATTCGCAATAGAAGTTTGTTGACGCGGTCGAAGAAATTACCAATTAACTACCGAGAGGGCGGACTCCGTCCTTCGACCCTGCGAGCAGCTTTCACCAGCAAAGCTGGTGTAGAAAAGGCTCGAGCGAAACTTCTAAGTGTCTAAGGGAATTTTATTCACGCGGCGGAATTAACTACCGAATACACTTCCCAAATATGGAGGTATATAATGAGAGAAGCACAATGGAAAGATTATGAGCTTATAGATTGCTCTTGTGGAGAAAGACTTGAAAGATGGGGCGATATTATTCTTATTCGTCCTGACCCTCAGGTTATCTTCAATACTGAAAAAACAAATCCGCTTTGGCGACAGGCACACGCAAGATACCACCGCTCAAATACTGGCGGTGGTGCGTGGCAAACCTACAAGTCTATTCCAAAGCAATGGGAGATTAAATATAAAGGTCTTACTTTCGGCATAAAACCTATGGGCTTTAAGCATACAGGTATCTTCCCCGAACAGGCTGTAAACTGGGATTTCGCTATAAATAAAATTAAATCAGCAAAAAGACCTGTAAAAATTCTGAATATGTTTGCATATACTGGTGCGGCAACTCTTGCTTGTCTTTCAGCTGGTGCGTCCGTATGCCATGTTGACGCATCTAAGGGTATGGTACAGTGGGCAAAGGAAAATGCTGTAAAAAGCGGTCTTGCGGATAAGCCTGTTCGTTGGCTTGTTGATGACTGCGTTAAGTTTGTACAGCGTGAGCAAAGGCGTGGAAATAAGTATGACGGCATAATTATGGACCCTCCAAGCTATGGCAGAGGTCCGGGTGGAGAAGTATGGAAGCTCGAAGAACAGCTTTATTCTCTTGTTGAACTTTGTATGCCGATTCTTAGTGATGATGCACTTTTCTTTATTCTTAATTCATATACAACAGGTCTTTCACCTGCGGTTATGGAATATCTTCTCGGTGTAATGCTTAAAAAGCGTTTTGGCGGTAAGGTTTCAAGCTCGGAAATCGGACTTCATGTCACAGAATCAGGTATGACACTTCCTTGCGGAAGTACAGCTATCTGGGAAAAGTAAGTTATGAATAAGCTTATCGAAGTAAAAAATATTTTTTATAAATATCCTGCCGATGAGGAGGACACCGAAAATAAACAGACAGATGTTTTAAGAGGAATTTCGCTTGATATAGACGAGGGAGAATTTATTGCCATTCTCGGACACAACGGTTCAGGAAAATCCACGCTTGCAAGAATGTTGAACGGACTTATACTTCCCGATAATGGAACTGTACTTGTAGACGGAATGGACACTGCAGACGACGAACATATCTTTGATATACGGAGCAGAGTCGGACTTGTCTTGCAAAATCCCGACAACCAGCTTGTAACGAGTATTGTTGAAGAAGATGTAGCCTTTGCACCTGAAAATCTTGGCATAAAACCAAAGGAAATACGCAGGCGTGTTGATGAGGCTTTGAGGGCGGTTGATATGTATGAGCATAGAAGAAGTGCCGTACACAAGCTTTCGGGTGGTCAGAAACAGAGAGTTGCCATTGCAGGTATTCTTGCAATGGAGCCTAAGTGCATTGTGCTTGATGAACCGACAGCAATGCTCGACCCAAAGGGCAGAGAGGAAGTTCTTGAGGCTGTCACAAAGCTAAGAACCGAGCAAGGAATAAGCATAGTTCTTATAACCCACTATATGCAGGAGGCAACTCTTGCGGATAGAATAATCGTTATGGATAGCGGAAAAATTCTCACACAAGGTACGCCAAAAGAGGTATTTTCCGAAACAGAGCTTTTGCTTTCGCATAGTCTTTCTGTTCCGCAAAGCAGCGAATTGATTTATAAATTAAAAAAGGCTGGCTTTGAGCTTCCAGACGGAATTGTTTCCGATGATGAATGTGTTGATGAGTTGGTTAAGCTGATTAAGGGAGTGTAAAATGTCATTACTCGAAGTTAAAAATCTTACCTTTGAATACGGAACGGGCAAATTCAGAAATCTCGCACTTGATGATGTCAGCTTTTCGCTCGAAAAGGGAGAAATTCTTTCTATAATCGGTCATACAGGTTCGGGAAAATCCACTCTTGTTCAAACTCTCAACGGTTTGCTAAAGCCAAAATCAGGCACAGTTTGTCTTGACGGCGAGAATATTTTCAGTAGCACTGAGCTTTTGAAAAAAGCAAGATTCAGAGTAGGACTTGTATTTCAATATCCTGAATATCAGCTTTTCGAGGAAAGCGTTTTCAAGGATATTTCGTTCGGCCCTAAAAATATGGGACTTGACAATGAAGAAATTGGCAGGAGAGTTTTTGAAGCGTCAAGCTTTGTTGGTTTGCGTAGTGAACTTTTGGGTAAATCACCGTTTGAGCTTTCTGGCGGTGAAAAGAGGAGAACAGCCATTGCAGGTATTCTTGCAATGGAACCCGAAATCCTTATTCTTGATGAACCAACCGCAGGTCTTGACCCTGGAAGTGGCAGAAATCTTATAGAAAACCTAATAAAGCTTAGAGATAAAAATGGTACGACAATAATTATCGTTTCTCATAGTATGGAAAATACCGCAAAGATTTCTGATAAAATTATGGTTATGAATGTCGGAAAGTGCGATATGTTCGGAACGCCAAAAGAAATTTTCTCACAAGAAGAAAGGCTTTCAGAGCTTTCACTCGGCATACCACAGATAACCCGTATAATGAAAAGCTTAAAACAAAGAGGCTGTGCCGTTCGTGATGATATTCTTACAGTTAATGAAGCCTTCGTTGAGCTTATAAGCTTACTTTCGAGGAGGGAAAACTTATGAGTGATATTACGATAGGACAATATGTAGAGGGCAGGTCGCTTATACATCGCCTTGATGTAAGAGTAAAGCTGGTTCTTATGCTTTGTGGCATAACCTTTGTATTTATAGCAGAAAATTACTTTTCAATGGCACTTATAACAGCTTTTACGATTTTTATAATGCTCCTTACGGGCATAAGTCTTTTCAAATATATAAAAAGCATAAAAGCCGTTATTATGATAGTTCTTTTTACAGCGATTTTGAATCTTTTTTATGGTAGTGGTGAGCCTATATTCAAATGGGGCTTTATGGAGATAACTGAGGCAGGCATAAATAATGCTGTATTTGTTGCAGCAAGAGTTATACTTATAGTGCTTATGAGTGGGGTTCTGACCTTTACAACCTCTCCGACAGACCTAACAGACGGTTTGGAAAGAATAATGAAACCGCTGAAAATCTTCCATATAAAAGTACATGAAATTGCTATGATGATGTCTATTGCACTACGGTTTATACCTACTCTTTTTGATGAATTTAATAAGATAAGCAATGCACAAAAATCAAGAGGCGCTGACCTCGAGAGCGGTCACTTTATTACAAGGATTAAGGCTTTTGTTCCTATACTTATTCCGCTTTTTATATCGTCATTCCGCAGAGCAAATGACCTTGCCACTGCTATGGAGTGCCGTTGCTATAATAGCGGTGATGGTAGAACACGAATGAAAGTTCTGAAAATAAAGCCGAGAGATATTATCGCATTAAGCGTTTCAGTATTAGTATTTGTTGGGGTGATACTTTGCAACATATTTCTACCATATCCAGTGAGATGAAGAATATTCTTGTTTCAATTTCATATGACGGCAGTGCTTTTCATGGTTGGCAGATTCAAAAAAACGCTGTCACTGTTCAAGAGGAATTTCAGAAAGCTTTATATAAGGTTATCGGAGAGCGTGTCGATATAAAAGGCTCAAGCCGTACAGATTCAGGCGTTCACGCATATGAATATTGTATAAGCTTTAAAACAACACATTCTATTCCACCAGAAAGGCTTGTAGCCGCACTTAACACCTATCTTCCAAAGACCATAGCTGCTAAAAAGGCTTGTTATGTTTCGGAAGATTTTCACGCACGATATTCCTCACTTGGTAAGGAGTATGTATATAAGATATATAACGCAAAAATTCGTGACCCATTTCTCGAGGGCTACGCCTTGCATTATTGGTATCCGCTCGATGAAAAGGTTCTTGATAAGGCGGCAAAGGATTTTATCGGCTATCACGATTTCACATCTTTCTGTACGCTCGATTCAAGAGAAATCGGAGATTTTCGCCGTACAGTGCGTAATGCATCAGTAACTCGTGACGGCGATATGGTATATTTTACAGTAGAGGCTGACGGCTTTCTGTATAATATGGTTCGCATAATGGTAGGTACTCTCTTGCGAATAGCACAGGGAAAATTTCCACCAGATAGCATACCGGAAATTATACAAGCAAAAGACCGCCATAAAGCTGGACCTACCGCACCACCGGAGGGCTTATATCTCAATCAAGTAATATATTAAGACAATTAAAAGTCTATTAGTTACAAAACAAAGGCAGAAAGGACTGTATTCCTTTCCGCCTTTATTTTATTAGTTATTGAAGTTATTGTTTTGCTGGTTATTAAAATTGTTGTTGTTTTTATGGTTTTGTGACTGATTATTATTTTGCTGATTTTGTGATTGATTGCTATTTTGCTGATTGTTGAAATTATTGTTGCTTTGACGGTTTTGAGAATGGTTGTTCTGCTGATTTTGTCTGCTCATCATCTCACCCCCTTCTGAAATATATTATCGACGGGAATTAGAATTTTATTCAAACAGGCTTCAAGAATAAATAGAATATTTTTTGCAATAAAATCGTTGAGAACTTGCCATATTTATGGTATTATTTTAAAAAAAGATTTTTTCAGGTGATAATATTGAATATAGATTTTTTAAAACAAGATTTTCTCGAGGACGCAAAATCCGTTTTTGGTTCAGACTATGAAGCGTTTCTTGAAACCTATAATGAAAAGCCTTATCGTGGAATAAGTGTAAACACTCTTAAAATTACTGCTGAAAGGCTTAAAGAGTTATTAGTATATAAACTTGAAAAAACGCCTATGTATAAGAATGGTTATTATATTGATAGTGAAATTGAAGGATTGGGTAATAACCCATTACATCACGCAGGAGCGTTTTATGTTCAAGAACCATCAGCTTCTGCACCGGTTTCATTGCTTGATGTTCAGGAGGGAGAGCGTATACTTGATTTATGCTCTGCTCCTGGCGGAAAATCCTCTCAGATACTTGCTTTATTGAATAATACTGGCTTACTTTGGTCTAATGAATATGTAAAATCCCGTTCTCAAATTTTGCTTTCTAATTTAGAGCGAATGGGTGCAAGAAATTTTGTGGTTTCAAATTGTAGTGCTGATACACTTTGTGATGGTCTTGAGGGATTTTTCGACAAAATTCTTGTTGACGCACCTTGTTCTGGAGAAGGAATGTTCAGAAAGAATCACGATGCCTCAGATGAATGGAGTAGAGATAATGTCAAGCTTTGTGCTGAAAGACAGCTTTTTATACTTGAATCAGCATCAAAGGCTCTAAGAGCAGGCGGAATGCTTGTTTATTCTACCTGCACATTTTCTTATGAGGAAAATGAAGGAGTAGTTTCAGAATTTCTGAAACGCAATGAAGATTTCGCTATTGATGAAATTAAGTATCCTTTTGGCAGAAAATGTGATTTAAAAGGTTGTGTCAGAATAAGTCCACTTGAAGGTGGCGAAGGACAGTTTATGGTAAGGCTAAGAAAATCTGGTAATGAGCCTGCTTGTGACGGAGATTACAAGTTCAATAATAATGAAAATAAACTTGTTTCAGGCTTTATTGATGAAGTATTTAGCATAAAGCCAAGCGGAAATATTGAAATTATTGGTGATAGAGCTTATATTTTCCCAGAAAATCTTCCCAAGCTTAACGGACTTGGAGTTATTCGTGCAGGAGTTTTTCTTGGTGAAATCAAGAAAAATCGTATAGAGCCTGCACACGCATTATTTTCGGCATATACGAAAGAATATTTCAAAAATGTTCTCAATCTCAAACTGAATGATGAGCGTGTAGAAAAGTTTCTTAGTGGAGAAGAGATTGATTGCGAAAACCAAAAAGGTTATACACTTCTTGCTGTTGAGGGAGTTTCACTTGGTTTTGGCAAATGCTCAAACGGCAGAATGAAAAATAAATATCCCAAGGGTTTAAGGCGTGTATAAATTCTTAAACTTAAAAGATTCTAAGGGGCTGTGAAGAAATGAAGTTGTGCTTATCTTTGTGCGTGATATATTTTATAATATCATTGAATATTTCTTCCGCAGTGTCTATCAAATTCTCGTTTATGAAGTTGCCGAATGTTTTGTATGTTGGACTATAATTAATCGCGGTGTTCTTCACAAACTTATTATACCACAGAAGGCACATAACCGAAAGTGATAACGGTTATGTGCCTTCTTGTTTTTGCAAGGCTGTTTTTTCACAACTCCTTGACATAAACTTTAATTTGTCTTAAGGTATTGCGTTAGCTAATCGGTAGTTTAGTCCTCCGCAGCTACAATCTAATTTAACCAACACTATAAATAATAGTATGTTTTATTATTTGAAAGCTCTATCTTTTTTGAACCCTCAAACTCAACACTTCTGAATTCGCCCTTAATTTCCTCGCCGTCAAGCATATATATAACGCCATTGCCGTCAATTCTGCCATCAACAAATTCTCCAGTAAATCTATGGTCACTATAAAGTATAGTACACTTTCCGTCTGGCTTGCCATTCTTCAATTTACCAGTAAACTGTCCGCCATCTAAAGCGTATTCAACAACATATCCTGTTCCTTTGCGATACATATCGTATTCTCCATCAGCAAGCTCATCACATTTCGGAAGCTTTTCAATCTTACGGAGAATAACACTCATATTCTTCTGTTCCTGACCAGCCTTAAAGATACCTTCAAAGTTTTTTTCACCATCTTCATTGAAGCTCGCACCGAAACCATCACGCATACCGTTTCTGACATTTCCATCAAACCGCAATGCACCGTTTTCTTCGGAGTACTCTCTCATATAAACAAGTTCACCTGAAGAATAAATACACTCACGAATGATTTTTCCATTTGAGATTTCATTTATTCTGCCGTTTTTCTTGCCATTTTTGAACATACCAACACAAGAAATTTCGCCATTAGAATAGCAAATTCCACAGCCATTATATTCGTTTTCAAAAAATTTTCCACGGTAGACCATAGAGCCGTTTTCGTATTTGCATCCATAGCCATTTTTCTTGCCGTCTTTGAATGAACCTGCATAAACAAGCAAATCATCTTCATAAAGTCTACCCTCACCGCAGTAAACACCTTCTGAAAATTCGCCGTCATAAACCTTTATACCATTGATATACTCTGTACCCTTGCCAGAGCGTTTGCCGTTTTTCCATTCACCTGAATAGACAAGTTCACCCTTTGCAGTATATTCGGACATCAGACCGTTTGCCTCGCCATCGGAGAAACGACCTTCATAGTACGAACCATCAGAATTGTAAACTCTACCATTTCCGCTTGAAAGATTATTTGCAAACAAGCCCTCATAAATAAGCTTGCCATTTTTATCGTATTGTTTGCCCTCACCATCGGCAGCACCATATCTGAATTCACCCTCAATAAATCCACCATCTGCAAGATAAAGTATTCCTTTGCCGTTATATCTTCCGCCACGCCATTCGCCATTATAATGGATTGTGCCGTCTTCATTGTATTCAATACCCTTGCCAGAGCGTTCACCACGATTCATTTCACCACTATAAAGCAAAGCTCCTGATGGTGCAAAAATCGTACCTCTGCCAGTAAATTTACCGTTTTGATAAATCCCTACGACAACATTTTCGCCGATAGTCATAACACCTGCACCGTCACGCTTACCGTCTTTATATGTACCAAAATATTTAAGCTCGCCCTCGCTATTAAAGCTTGCTCCTGAACCCGACGGTTTATTATTATGCCATTTTCCTGTATAGCAAGCACCATCTATGGAATACGCTGTTCCAAGACCCTCACGCTTATTTTCGCACCACGCACCAACATAACAAAGATTACCCGATTTGAAATAATAAGCACCAAATCCACTTCTTTTATCGTCTTTATAGTTACCCTCATAGGCTGTTATACCATTTTCCATTGTGGTGCGACCTCTGCCATCACGCATATCGTCTGTAAGTTCTCCAAAATAGAAATATCTATCCTTTTCGGTTTTGATTTCTTTTTTGGGAAGATTTTCGTAGGGACAATCTGACGCAAAAGCACAAAGTGTTTCTCTGAGTTCCTGAGGAATTACCTGCTCATAAACAAAGCCCTCATCTTCGGAGTCTTGTTCTTTTTCTTTCTCATCTTCTTTTGAGATTTCTGCGATAAACTCATCTTTTGTGACAGTTTCAAAAACGCTGTCATCTATGCTTGGAATAGGAAGTTCTTCGTTTTCATCTGCGATTTCAGTATCGGGTTCTGCTAAAATGGTAGTATTATCTTCCTTTTCAGTAGACTTATTTTCAGATTTTTTCGGCTTAACTTTGATAGTACGCTTTTCTGTTTTCTCGATTTTTTCAATTTTATCCGTTTTTTCTAAATCTTCGGCATTTTTCGCCATTTCGATATGCTGAGGCTCGGACTTTTTAGTGTCAGTTTTTTCATAAGCCTCTGCTTCGGAAAGATTTATATGCTTTCCTTCGCCATTTTCCGCTATTGTAAATGCTGACTTTACTGTTTCAACATCTTCATCGCTCTGAACTTCAAGCAGTTTTTTTAATGCGGCAGTACGAACCTCAATTTCGTCCTTAGTACAGTAATAGTATGCACCTGTGCTTGTTTTACAGAAAATCTGTGGTTCGCCTGTAAGTCCGTTAAGCTCTTTTGTAATATCCTTGCCTGTGCGTTCAGTGAAAGCATGGAGTTTTTCGTACTGGTTATTTACAGTTTTTATAAGAATATATTCGCTATTTTCAATAGATGGTGTGATAATCATAGTCGGAATAACTCTGTTATCAGCAAAAAATTCTACACGAATGATTTCGTGTTCAAGACTGAAGAATATTTTTTTATATAGGCGCTTTGACTTATCAAAACACTCTATTCTATATCCACCATCACAAGGAACTGTTCTTTCGCACTGGCTATTTCCGCAGAATTTTTTCCAGTTAAGAACCTTACCTTGCTCCATACTATAAGAGAGCTTATATGTATCATCGTCACATTTCAGAGTAAGTCTGCCCCTTATGTTATGCCTTGCTTTAAAAAATTCCTTTCGGACATCATAAAGACCGTCTGATGAATCAGCCTTTTCAATATCAAGGTTATATATAGACAATATAGTATCATTGCTCTTTGGAGCATTTTTAAGTTCATAATCCATTATCTTCAGTCCTTATTTAAAATTGCTTAGTGGATTGCTATCAATTAGCTAATACAAAAGAAGTTTATTAACGCAGAGGAAATATCTACCGAGAGAGCAAACACAGTTTGTCATTATTTAGCGTTCTTGACGAATTCTCGGTTATCCCACATATATATTATACCAGAAATTAAGGTCAAAGCAACTACTATCCACATCAGAATATCGCTTGCAACATAAAATATCGAACTTATAAGTCCTATATTCTCAAGTGATATACAGCCCATTGCGTTCAGCTCAAGTATATACTGCATAATCAGTATGAGAAGTACAGCTACAATCTGACTTACTGTCTTAGCTTTACCCCAGTTATTGGCGGCAACTACCTTGCCTCTGCCAGCGGCCACAAGTCGCATTGATGTTACCATAAATTCTCTTGTCAGAATTAGTATAAGAACTATCGCATTTGTCAAACCAACTTGCACAAAACAAGCAAGTGCCGCAGTAACCATTATTTTATCAGCCAATGGGTCGGCAAATTTTCCGAAATCTGTTATAAGATTATTCTTTCGAGCAATTTTCCCATCAAGATGGTCTGTATATGAAGCAGCTCCGAAAATTATTGCCGCTATTATGTAATGATGTGGAATTTGCGGCAAAAGCAATACTGCTACAAAAAATGGTACAAGTATAATACGCAAAACTGTAAGTTTATTCGGCGTATTCATTTTTGAAGCCACTCCCTTTCGTTCTATAAAATTAAGCTTTATATTCGCCAATAAGGTCAACATCTATATAGTCTGTAATTTCTACATCTATAATATCGCCAACTGCTGGTTTTTTGCCTTCTACTGTGAAGAAAACCTTGCCATCTACTTCTGGTGCATCTGCAGAACTTCTGCCATAATAACATTCAGCGTATCTATCAAAGCCTTCAAAGAGAACCTTTATGGTCTTGCCAATCATAGATTCACATTTTTCAGCCATAATCTCTGCCTGCTGTTCCATAATAATATCTCTGCGGTGCTTCTTGACCTCATCATCAATCTGGTCTGGGAATTCTGCCGCTGGAGTATCCTCCTCAGGTGAATACGCAAAACAACCCATTCTATCAAAACGCATATCTCTTACAAACTCTGAAAGCTCTGTGAAATCCTCCTCAGTTTCTCCTGGGAAGCCTGTTATAAAGGTTGTGCGAATTGTAAGATTTGGAATTTTAGCTCTTAGCTTATTGATAAGCTCTGTAAGAACTTCTCTGTCACCGTGGCGGTTCATACGCTTTAATAGCTTACCGCTTGCGTGTTGAAGTGGTAAATCTATATATTTCAGAACCTTAGGCTCACTTGCGATAGTATCTATAAGCTCATCTGTCATTCTATCCGGATAACAGTATAGCACTCTTATATAGAAATTGCTGTCGATTTTACATAGCTCTCTCAAAAGTTCAGGGAGCATACGCTTTTTGTATAAATCTTCACCATATCTTGAAGTATCCTGTGCGATAAGAATAAGTTCCTTTACACCATTATTGACAAGGCCCTTTGCCTCCTCAACAATATCCTCAATCTTACGGCTTCTGAATTCACCTCTGATTTTTGGAATAGCACAATAGGTACAGCAGTTATCACAGCCTTCTGCGATTTTAAGATATGCATAATAAAATGGTGTTGAACGCAGTCTTGGAGCATTAATATCAAGACATAGCTTATCAGGAAATTCCTCAACCTTTTTACCCTTGAGAACTTCTCTTACGATATTTGCAATATTGCTATTTGCACCGATACCAACAACAGCATCAATTTCGTAAAGCTCTTTGAGAATTTCAGTCTGATACCTTTCAGCAAGACAGCCTGTAACAATTATAGCTTGGATTCTGCCCTCTTTTTTAAGCTCTGCAAGCTCTAAAATTTCATCAATGCTTTCCTGCTTTGCGTCCTCGATAAAACCACAAGTATTTACAATCGCAACATCACTCATAGCTGGGTCTGCAACAATCTCAAAGCCCTCTTGCTTTAAAGTAAAGAGAAGCATTTCTGCGTCTACTCTGTTTTTTGCACAACCAAGACTTACCATACCGATTTTAGTAGCCATATTTTAAAAATTCCTCCTGCACAGAAGAACTTGAAGGCATAGTTATGCCCTCAAGTGTTATTCATCTTCATATTCTGATAATACACTGTTTATATCATAATAGGAGTATCCCAATGCCGCAAGAGCATTTGCTGTCTTACGGCGGGATTTTATATCTCCGAGTTTATTTCTGAACTTTGTTTCAAGCAATGAGCGAATTTGCTCCTCGGGGTCTGGGGTTAATTCCTCGATAACCTCATCAATAATTTCTCTATCTATTCCCTTTCGCAAAAGCTCATAGCCTACACGCTTAGGTGCGTATTTCTTTCTGCGGAAAAGTTCCTCCGCAAAATCTCTCGCAAACTTTTCATCGTCAACAAGTCCAAGCTGAACCATTTTATCGGCGGCCGCCTCTGCGGCATCATCTCCATAAAGTGGTTTAATCTTTTCGACAAGCTCATTTCTTGAACGGCTTCTATATTCCAAAAGGTAAAGAGCCTTTTCCTTTGCTCGGCTGAGATTTGATTCTATGACAATTTCGTGTAATCTGTCATCGTCGATTTCTGAACCAACCTTAACGCCAGATTTTGCAAGAGCAAAGGTATCAAGCTTCATAGCATATTCGCCATCAATATAGACAGCACTCAAGCCCTTTCTCTTTTCCTCAATAGCTGTAATCTGCATAATTACTCAACCATAATATCAATATCAGCATCATCAATGCGGTCTGATTTCTCCTCTTTTGTATCCTCCGCCTTAATTTCTGCTTTTGGACTTTCAGTCTCTGAGCTTTCCTCATCATCAGATTTAGACTTAACAGACTTGCCCTTTGGCTTTTTAGATATTTGACCAAGGAGTTCGTCCTTATGCTTGAGAGTTTCTTCCTCGATTTCCTTAGCAAGAGCAGGGTCATTCTTAAAAAGCTCCTTGACCTTATCTCTGCCCTGTCCAAGACGATTTTCCTTATAGGAGAACCACGCACCACTTTTCTTGACAACATCAGCCATAACAGCCAAATCAAGAAGTTCACCGACACGAGAAATGCCCTCGCCATACATAATATCAAATTCAGCAACCTTAAATGGTGGTGCAATCTTATTCTTGACAACCTTAGCCTTAGTTCTTGAGCCTATAATCTCACTGCCATTTTTAATAGGTTCACCCTTTCTGACATCAATTCTGACGGTTGAATAGAACTTCAACGCACGACCGCCTGGGGTGACCTCAGGGCTACCATAAACAACACCAACTTTTTCACGAAGCTGGTTGATGAAAATTGCAACGCAATTAAGTTTTGAAATTGAGCCTGTAAGTTTTCTGAGAGCCTGTGACATAAGACGAGCCTGTACGCCAACATGAGAGCTACCCATTTCGCCCTCAATTTCAGCTTTTGGTGCAAGAGCAGCAACTGAGTCAACAACTATAATATCAATCGCACCAGAACGAACAAGTGCCTCGGTAATTTCAAGAGCGTCTTCACCAGTATCAGGCTGTGAAACGAGCAATGAATCAATATCTACACCAAGGGCTGATGCGTAAACAGGGTCGAGTGCGTGCTCAACATCTATAAATGCCGCTGTACCGCCAGCTTTCTGAGCCTCTGCAATACAGTGGAGGGCAAGTGTAGTTTTACCACTGGATTCAGGTCCATAGATTTCTGTAATTCTTCCACGAGGAAGACCACCTATACCGAGAGCCATATCGAGAGTGAGAGAACCTGTTGAAATAGCGTCAATCTGCATAGCTGGGTTTTGTCCAAGACGCATAACTGCTCCCTTACCGAATTGTTTTTCTATTTGGCGAAGTGCTGTTTCAAGAGCTTTTTCTTTATCAAATGCCACAATAATTCATTCCTTTCTACACTTATGCACTTATCTTAGAAACTTAAAAGTTTTGCTCAAGGCGGAGTGTCTCCGCTGTCAAGACGCGGAATCGGTTTTGCAAGCAAAACCTCGACATTCGTAATGGAAGTTTGTTGACACGGTCGGGGAAACTACCGATTAGCTAAATAAATTTTTCTAAGACACTTAAAGTTTAGGTCAAGCCTTTTTAAAGGCTTGCGGTTTCCAAAGGCAGAGCCTTTGGTGGGTTTTAAGGGCGAAGCCCTTAACATTCTTTACTCCTGAGGGCGGACTTTGTCCGCCCTTTTTGACTAATGTTGCTGTCAAAAGGAATTTAGAGGCGAACTAAGTTCGCCCTAATGGGGCAAGAAATGTTAAGGGCGTTGCCCTTAAAACCTATGAGGGACTCCGTCCCTCAACCCTGCGAGCCTTTAAAAAGGCTCGAGCGAAACTTTTAAGTTTCTTGGGGAAGTGCATAAGCTTATCATAGGTTTATTATATCATCTCATCAAAATTATGACAAGCATTTCAAGAACAAATTTTCGATATTTTAATGCACTGTTCCGAAAACTGCCCTATCCAAGCCTGCCATATCTTTCAATACATAAACATCTTCAAAATTATTTTCCTTGAAAAGTTTAACAATCTCATTTGTCAAATCTTCGCCAATCTCGACACCGATAAAGCCGTTTCTCTTAACCTTACCTTTCCAATTTTCTATAATAGAATTATAGAAAATCATTCCGTCTTTTCCACCGTCAAGTGCAAGCCTAGGTTCGTGCTGAACTTCTTTTGCAAGAGTTGCAATAATATCTGTTTTTATATACGGAGGGTTTGAAAGAACTGCATCAAACCCACTATCTGAAAATTCCTCATAAAGCCTGAATACATCGCCCTTTATGGCTTTGATATTTTCGCAAGCATTACGCTTTATATTTTCTTTGAGATAGCTAAAAGCCTTATCTGAAAGCTCTACTGCAATAATTTCAGCCTTTGGATAAGCCTTTGCAAGAGCAATAGCCACCGCTCCAGTTCCACTGCAAAGGTCTATTATTTTTGGATTTTCAACGCCCCTGACACGCTTTATTGCCTCTCGCACTAAAATTTCTGTATCATCTCTCGGAATAAGAACACCCTCGCCCACAAAAAGCGGAATATCCATAAAAGTCCATTCTCCGAGAATATATTGCAAGGGATAGCCCGATGAACGCTTTTCAACAGCTGTAAGGAATTCCGCTTCTATCTCTGCTTTTGGTGATTTATCGCCCTTAACCACAAGCTCTGCACGATTTACACCAAAAAAATGCTCTATAAGGCACATTGCATCATATTGCGGGCTATCTATTTCTGCGTTGCGAAAATCTGACCTTGCTTTTCTGTAAAGCTCCGACAATGTCATCCGATTCTGTCCTCTCCGTTTTCAGGAATTACATACTGCATAGCCTTGATAGCAACCTCAGCCATATCAGGGTCAGGCTCTTTTGTGGTAAGATGTTGCATCCACATACCCGGTGCGGAAATTATACGAGTGATTATATTGTCGTGTCTGCCACATACTTTGATAAGTTCATAGCCTAAACCTACGACTAACGGAATACAAAGGACTTTTGTAAGTGTTCTTATGAAAGGATTTGTAAATGGTATGAAACAACCAACAAATATTCCAAGAATAAGTATAATTATAATAAAGCTTGTTCCGCATCTTGGGTGAAATCTTCTTTGCTTCATAACATTCTCAACAGTGAGGTCAAGACCATATTCATAGCAAAAAATTGTCTTATGCTCTGCACCGTGATATTTGTATAGGCGTCTGACATCTTTATTAAGTAAGCAAAGTGCCATATATCCGAGGAAAAGCAGTATTCTTATAAAGCCCTCGAATACTGAACGGTAAATCATATGGCTTCCGAGCCATTCTGAATTTGGAATCATCTGCAAGAGGTTAAAAAGCCAAGCTGGTACAAAAAAGAACAGTGCCACGCAAAAAGCAATAGAAATAACCATTGCAATGCCCATAAAGATTTTGAGGAATTTATCTCCGAATTTATCGTCAATCCACTTCTCAAATTTGCTCATTTCTTCTTCAGGCGTTTCTTCTACATCATCAACAGCCAATTCTGCCGACCTCATAAGAGCCTTATAGCCTGTTCCGAAAGAGTCTATCATATTGACGATACCTCTTATAATAGGCACTCTTAATATTTTAGCCTTTTTACCAAGCCCAAGTGGTTCCATTTCTTCAAGCAAAATCTCTCCGTCAGCTCTTCTGACTGCAATAGCAGTTTTCTTCGGGCCTCTCATCATTATACCTTCCATAAGAGCCTGACCACCAATCGAGGTTATCAGCTTTGTTTTTTCTCTTTTTTCCAATCCTATTACCCTCCTTGCAATTTGTTGCTATAAATGAAGTAATTGCCAATGAACTAACGATAGAGCGAACTCATAGTGAAAATATAGGAACAAACTGTCTTCAACCGCTCGACAATTTTGCTATTCGTAGCCATTTATTACTTAACAATTATTTCTTTTGGTTCTTCTGATTCTTCTTTTAAAATCGGTATTGAAATAGAAACTACTGTTCCTACTCCCTCTGTACTTGCAATATCTAATGTTCCTGAATGTAGCTTTACTATCTCATCAGCAACAGCAAGTCCTATGCCTGAACCTCTCTGCGTCTGATTTGCCTTATAAAATTTTTCCTTAACCTTAGCTAAGTGCCTTGCTGGTATGCCACAACCATTATCAGAAATTTTAATAACAATATTTTCTTCAACTTGTGATACCTCAATATTGATAATGCCACCCTCTGGTGTGTATTTTAGGGCATTATCTATTATATTTATAAATACCTGTCTTAGTCTATTCTTATCGCCAAGTACAGCTGGCAATATTTCAGGCTCTTCATATATAAGATGTTTATTCTCACTCAAAGCCCTTTCTCTGAGCATATATATGGCTTCGTCAATCTCTGCAAGAATATCTATCTTATCCATTTTAAGAACCATTCGGTTATTCTGTATTCTTGAGAAGTCGAGAAGTTCCTCAACTATTCCGCTAAGACGCTCAGATTCATTAACGATAATCTTTAAGCCTTTTTCCATAGTCTTAGCGTCACAAGAACCGCCCATCTGCATAGTTTCCGCCCAGCCTTTAATGGCGGTGAGCGGTGTTCTGAGTTCGTGAGAAACTGATGAAATGAAGTCATTTTTCATTTTTTCAGCGTTTCCGAGTTCACCTGCCATATAATTTATGGTGTCGCAAAGCTCGCCGATTTCGTCATCATAGAATTTTCCGATTCTTGCGTTAAAATCACCTTGAGCAATTCGCTTTGCTGTATCTCCTATTTCACGAACAGGCTTGACGATTGAACGCAAAAAATATGTACTCGATATAATTATCAAGAAAAGCACCAGAAGTCCAACGAGTGAAATTCCCGATATTGTTATGAATATCCGTCTGTCTGCCTCCTCAAGAGAAACTATATAACGCACTGCTCCGACATATTCATCATCATTTCCATAAATCATTCTGGTGAGAGCCATAACATTTTCGCCCGAATTAAGTTTGCCTGTCCAAGTAGTATATTCGCTTTTTTCATACTTAGCCTGTTCATAATCAGGCATAACCTGTTCTTTATCTGGCTCAAAGCCCGTAGAAGTTATAACAACATCACCGTTTGAGTTTATTACCATAAGCTCCATAAGCTCTTTATCGGGAAAATTCTCGACATAAACTCTCGCAGTAGAGATAAATTCATCTGGTTTATTAAACATATTTGCAAACTCTGATGAGCGACCACTTATAGTCTGCATTATTCCATTGTAATAAAACGACTGCACAAAAAGTGCAAAGATAACTACAATAAGCAGGAGTATTGCCATAATTACACCCATGCTGTTTATAAGCCATCTTTTTGTAATACCTTTCAAAAAACAGACCTCCCGAATTTAAAAAGAATACAACTTTAAAGACTTAGTGTGTAATTATCATTTTTTCTTAGGAGCAATATTTTCATTCTTGCTTGATTTAATCTCATCAGTCAGAATTTTTAGACCATCCATAAGTGCGTGATTTACGATTTCGGTACGACTCTTAAATTCATCGCCCTTTTCCATAAGAATATAATCAAGAACAGTTTTGACATCGCCATCAACTACAAGAGTTATCCCTTCAACAGTTCTGCCGTCACTGCTATCCAAATCGCAATGCATAAATACTATCTTACCCATATTTTAAGCCTCCCATTTGTAGCCAAGTCCCCATACGGTGACTATATTTTTTGGTGAGGACGGATTATCCTCTATTTTCATACGCAAACGGCGAATATTAACATCAACGATTTTTTCTTCACCGACATAGTTTTCTCCCCAGACATGACGGAGAATATCACCTCTATCAAGAGCCGCTCCTGGACTTGAAAAGAAATATTCCATAATCTGAAACTCAACCTGTGTAAGGTCTATAAGCTGACCACGCTTTGTGAGTGTATGGTTGCGGAGATTGAGAGCAAAATCGCCTGACCTGATTTCTTCTTTGAAGTTATTTTCTGTACGCATTTCTGCGATAGCAACTCGGCGATAGAGTGCATCAACTCTTGCAACAAGCTCTGACGGACTGAACGGTTTAGTTACATAGTCATCAGCACCAAGCATAAGTCCTGAAACCTTGTCCATTTCCTGCGTTCTTGCAGTGAGCATAATAATTCCGATAGAGCCGTTTCTCTTTCTCAGCTCTTTGCAAACCTGAAGCCCATCCATACCAGGCATCATAATATCAAGAATGGCAATATCGAAATCTCCACCCTTTTGTTCGTATGTTTCAAGGGCAGCCTCTCCGCAATCTGCCTCTGTAACATTATAGCCTGCACGCTCAAGGTTAATTACAACAAATTCTCTTATGGCAGTTTCGTCTTCTGCAACAAGAATATTTTTCATACCTATCCTATCCTTTCGTAAATTTTCAGCTTATCAACATAAAACATTCATCTAATTCTTCCTCGTTAAGGGAAAGCTTATTTTTAGAATTGTCTATTTTAACGGCATAATAGTTGTTATCTGTTTTTTGCAGCAAAATCTTTTCGTTTGAAATTTCGGAATCCCATTCTTTTTTTGAATAGACATAAATCGTAAATAACTTATCGCCTATATAGCCTGTGTGTGTTTCATCAGAAAGCCATTGATATACTGAAAGAGTTCTATTTTCATTATCAACCCTTGCCGTAACATAGGTAGGCCAGCTATTTTTATTATCTGTAATCCATTTTTTAGGTATTTTGAAATAATAACCGTCCTTATAATTGATTATCATATTTAGAATACCCTTAAATGAATTTGTCTTTAGCTGATATTGATTCCATGTTGTAAGACTACATATAGTTGAGGTATCTTCTTTGTTTCCTGCTGGCATAGTAGCTACTGACGGAATTTCGATTATACCATCATTATTTATATCTTTGCTTATAGTAGAAGTTGTTCTTGTAGATACATTGGTATTTGCAGAGGTATGCAATGCTGTACTCAGTGGATTTTTAAGAGCTTGTTCTTTACTATCCCAATATATAATTTGTGTTGAAATCGTTCCGCTATGATTTTCACCATCAATAATCAAAGCTCTTGTATTAGAATCTACCATACCGACACACGCATTTAAAATTCTTGTAAGCTCAGCATCAAGTGGTACAGATGAACTCAACATAGGACGCTTTTCATTCGTAGAATACTTAAAAAATTTCGCAAGAGAACCATCATCTTTATTAGCAATAGTAAGCAATATTAACTCTGATTGATTGTCATTATCAAAATCTGCACAAGCAAGCTCATTATATGTTGAGTCTATTGGCATTTCACGAATCTGGTTATGTTCATCATCAAAAGCATATGCACTTATCTGTTTCTCATTACTTCCAAAAGAAGTCCAGCCTATAAAAAGTTCAAGCTTACTATCACCATTTATATCAGCAAAGAACATTCTGTCAACACCTGCGGCACTACTTTGTATATTTGCAATGCTCTCCCATGATTCTCCCTTTTTGGTCATAATCATAAGATTAAGCTTTGTATTTTCACCGCCTGATGAAAATAACGCAATAGCCTCATCAGAACCATCATTATCTAAATCCTGCATGGTTACTGCTGAGCGATAATCTCCAGATTGTGGATATACAAATATAAAGCCTGAGCCTGCTTTTTCTTCTATTATATTTTGAATTTCCGCCTTATCACCAGTCGGTCTTGGCGGACGCATCATATTCCCGCCGTCAGTAAAGCTTGCCGAACAACCCGACAACACAGCTACCGACAGTGCCATAATTAAAGCGAGAATCCGCTTTTTCATACATCAATCGTTTCCTTTCCGCTCTTAGGCTTCTTTAAAACAGGCATTTCCTTTAGTTCAACTTTTTTCGCAATAAGGAATTTTATCTTTATGCCCTCATCAGAAAACATCTTTTCGTGTTCGGTCATAAGATTTGGTTCATAGCCTGAATTATGCAAATCACGAGTTATATATATTATATCAAAGCCTGACTCTGCAAAATATTCAAGACTTTCCTCAAAAAGCTCATCATCGTCTGTCTTGAAATGAATCTCTCCGCCATCAACAAGAAAATCTCTATATTGTATAAGCTGGCGGGTATGTGTAAGACGGCGTTTCTTGTGCTTTTCACGAGGCCAAGGATTACAGAAGTTTATGTAAATTCTTTCTGCATAATCCTCTTTGCCAAGCATATTAGAAACAAGCTCAATATTATGGATAGTTAAAATAACATTTTCTGGCTTTTCGTTAGTCTTTTCAAAAGCTTTTACAATATTACGCTTTGCAAGACCAAGCATTTCGTTTTTAATATCAATCGCAAGATAATTTATATCACGATTAAGATAAGCTGCCTGAGCCATAAAACCGCCCTTACCACAGCCAAGCTCAATATGAAATGGCTGTTTTTTGGGGTAAAGCTCTGCCCATCTGCCCTTATAGTCATCAGGATTATCTATATAGAAACCACATTCGAGTAATTCCGGTCTTGCCCAGGGTTTATGTCTTATTCTCATAAAATCTATCACCAAATTCTAAAAAGTAAAAAATAAATAAAAAATCACATAATATTATACCAAACTTTAATATAAGTTATTTTCTATATTAGAATTATATGTCGATTTCTGAAAAAAAGGTATCGCCCGAAAGCAATACCTTAAACAACGCTACTGTTTAATTATAACATTTTGTTAATGAAATCGTTGGGTTTAGCGGTAACTGATACCCATGCAGGCTTAAAACCACTTTTTAATGCGTTACGAATGGATTTTATATTAGACCATGCACAGCAGTAAAAAGGAACTTTTCCATTCTTCAAAATCTCAAGTGAAAGCTTAGATGTCAAACTTGATGCTATTCCCATTCTGCGATATTCAAGCAAAACATCTACACCAATCTGCCACATAGTGTCACAATCGGCTGAACAAGCCGCAAGACCTATTAGTTTATCATTATCATATGCTCCAACACCAAGTACATCAGGACGATTTTTATCACAACAAAGTGCATTTGACCATTGCTTGGAATCCAAGCCCTTTAAATCATTCTCCTTAAGTAGTTTAGTCTTATATAAACAAGGTGAAGATTTAATCACATCTACATCAGGCAAAAAATATTCTGCCATAAAGCACATATTTAAATTATATGGCTTTAATTTTTCAATAAGAAAATGCAAATTTGGAGTTTCAAAGCAACGAATCATCTCATACTTTTCAATATATTCTTTGACAACATCAACAACTTCTTCCGAAACAGAAGCAACTATATTATTTCCATATGATGTTAAATCGCAACTAAATGGAAGTTCAAGATATTTTCTTGCATTGGGATTTTTACGAGAAATGACTATTTTATTTTCTAAGGATTTAAAATCCTCTGCCTTACAATTACTGTCGATAGCAGATTGCGACATTGCTATGTTTAATATTTCTTCGTTTGTCATAATTTTGATATACTATTAGCACTCTATAATTACAGGGAAACCATCAAGTTCGATTTCGCCATTCTTGACGAAAACTGACTTGCCATTGATTTTATTTTTATATTCGCCGTCCGGAACCTCTGCCTCAACTATACACTCATAGCATCTCATACTAAATGCACCAAAAACAATGCCCTTATCTGACTTATATGTAATAGTTACAGCATTTTCACTGTCATATGCTTTAAGCTCATATTTACCGTTTGTTATAACCTCACTTTGCTTTACACGATAAAGGTTATGCAAAATTGGTGTAAGGTCAAAGCCTGTGTTCCAATCGACCTTATCGTAATCAAAAAGGCTCGGTGTATTGGTATTTTCTGTTTCCTGACCTGCATAAAGCAGAACTGTACCCTTTAGCATATACATAAACGCTGTATAATTGATAACCTCTTGTTCAGTAACGACAAGCTTTTTTGCTCTTGCTCTATCGTGATTTTCAAGACAACGGAGCTTTATATAGTTTTCAGGATAAATATACTCTTGCTGATTAAGTGCATTTATATATTCGCTGAGAGGAATTTCTCCGTCAACATATGCAAGATACTTTGGGTAAACATCATAATCATAGAGTATATCAAATGCCTGATAAAGCTCCGAATCCGAAAGACAGTTAAAGCCTGTATCACGAGCATATTTAATCAAGCCATATTCAACGGATTCGGCAAGCCATAGGCAATCAGGATTTACCTCTGCAACCTCTTTTCTTGCACGATTCCAGAATTCAATCGGCACTAAGGAAGCAACATCACAGCGGAAACCATCTACAATCTTTGCCCACATCTTGAGGGTTTCAAGCTGATAATCCCAAAGGTCTTTGTTTGTATAATCGAGGTCTATAACATCTGTCCAGTCGCCAACCTTGTTGCCGAACCTACCGTCAGGCTTTTTATAGAAAAACTCAGGGTGTTCCTTGCTAAGAACTGATTCATGCGAGGTATGATTATAAACAACATCAATCATACACTTCATACCCTTTTCGTGAATGGCTGAAACAAGCTCCTTGAAATCTTCCATTGTGCCATATTCAGGATTAACTGCACGATAGTCACTTATAGAATAAGGACAGCCCAGCTCACCTTTTTTATTAACCTCACCTATTGGGTGGATAGGCATAAACCAAATATAATCAACCCCAAGAAGCTTAATTCTATCGAGGTCTTTCATAACTCCTTTAAAATCTCCGCTTTCGCTGTGATTACGAACATAAACACTATAAATAACCTTATTTTTGAGTGATTTATTTGTATTGCTTGCCATTTGTCGATTCCTCCAAAATATTTTATAAAAAATTTTTGTAAATCATTTTTTATATTTTACACCAATCAACAAATAAATACAAGTGATTTTATGTAAATTTCAGACAATTATTACGCAATATTTTTTGCACCTCCATAAAGAGTATAATTTGGAACTTCGCCTACAATTATAGTTTCTGCAATTACGACAGTTGTTGTCACGCTTGTATTTTCACTTACTGGCGGAACTAAAACCGTCATATCAGTTGTTATAGTAAGTGAAAGCTTGTGTACAGTTTGGTTAATGCCACCACTTTCAAATTCTGAAACGAAGTCTGTTTCTGTGCTACCTGACATAGAGATATGTAAAGGAATATCAGGTCCACGCATATATAATAAATTAAGTCCCATAAGAGTTCCCATTGGAACATCAATTCTACGGCTTTTTATATCCTCAAGCTTTTCACCCACTCTAAGGCTGACTTCGGTTTTTAGCTTATTGACATTTGCCATATTTGTTGCGATTTCGAGTACAGAACAGTTTTCCGCTCGTGTAGTTTCGGCAAGCTTTTCATAGGAAAGCTCCAATTCGTCCATAACCTCTGAAACGGCTTCATTTATTACTTCTGTGCAAAGTCTTTTTCCTTGAACAATCGCAATAGCCGAAACTGTTGGTCTGACACGAATTTCGAGAAAAATAAGAAACAATAATAATATAACAAGCACAATAATAAGCCAGCGTTTTAATCTTCGTCTTTTTTTAATAGCTGCAACAGTCATAAAAAAGCCCCTGTGCCATTATACACAGAGGCTTTGTCTTATGTTACAATGCAGTAAAATGATACTTCTAAGATGGGTTATCTACTATGCGGGCGTACACAGTTTGCCCCTACGATTAGTTTACCAACTTACCCCAAGACACTTAAAGTTTCGCTCGAGCCTTTTCTACACCAGCTTTGCTGGTGAAAGCTGCTCGCAGGGTTGAGGGACGGAGTCCCTCATGGGTTTTAAGGGCGAAGCCCTTAACATTCTTTGCTCTCTAAACAGCGGACTTTGTCCGCCGTTTAATTTCTTTTGTCAGCAACATTAGTCATTAAGGGCTTCGCCCTTAAAACCCACCAAAGGCTCCGCCTTTGGAAACCGCAAGCTTTTGAAAAAGCTTGACCAAAACTTTTAAGTGTCTTATGGGAAGTGCTTTAGCTAATTACATAAAGAACAAATGCTCAATCAAAATTTTTGTGCCTATTCCTATAAGAACTATTCCGCCGAGAATTTCTGCTTTATTTGAAAGCAATGAACCGAATTTTTTGCCTAAATATACTCCAGCAAAAGAAATTACAAAGGTTATGACACCTATCATCAAAACAGCTACCAGCATAAGCATTATGGTGCTTGCCCCTACTGCTGATGGCAAAATAACTCCTGTTGCGAGTGCGTCTATACTTGTAGCAACAGCCATAAGCAAAAGTGTCTTTGTTGATGTGGCGGTTTTATTGTCCTTTTTTTGAACTTCTTCGCCCTTATATTCCTTAATTCTATCCTTAATCGCCTCAATAAGCATATTTCCACCAATAAGCAAAAGAAGTATAAAGGCTATGTAGTGGTCAACGCTCTCTATGAGCTGTTGTCCAGCCTTACCAACTATCCAACCAATAACTGGCATCATAAATTGAAAGATTCCGAATGCTGCTGCAATCTTTATAGCAAAGCTTGGCTTAAAGTTCTTTACAATAGCTCCATTTGTTACAGATACTGCGAATGCGTCCATCGCAAGACCTACGGCAATGCCTATAACTGCAATATAATCCATATAAATTACTCCTCAAATTTTTAAAGCTTTGGTTTAGCCATTATCCTTGGCCTTTGTGGTAATTCAGGCATTTTAGAGCTTGCCCTGATTTTAACTTTCTTTTTTGGTTTACGCCTTGGCTTTATTCTTTTCCATAATTTTGCTAACAAAACTGATATTAACAAATAAAGCTTATGAAATAATATTCTGAATGGATTTGTAATAAAAAAATATATCTTTGCAAAAAAATTAGTAATAGCTTTTGAGCATTTTAAAATAATCTCTCCGACAAAAAGATAGAATAGGAAAAAGCCTATTAGTTCACCAAAAACAACATAATAACGCAAATTTCCCCAAGTCATCAATACTGAATAGAAAAATGTTGTAAATGTACACACAAGCATAAATAGTATATCCATAACAAACAACAATTTTTTGCTTGGAGGAGATATTATTTTAATTATACCCATAGCGGTATATATTACCGCAAGAATCACACCCAAAACGCAGGAATATATAAAAGCCTGCGTCTGAGCCTCTAAGGTAAGCTCCATAGGCAGATTCTCCTATCTAAAAAGTCTGGAAAAAAATCCGCCATTATTTTTGTTAATTTCCTGATAGCTGAGGGAATCTATTCTTCCCTCAAGGCTAAGTTCGCCACTCTCTACGCTAAAGCCTTTAATCTGCAAAGAATCGCCTTTTATAATCAACTCGCCAATATCTGTAATAAGCACAACTGTTTGTTCATCAAAGCTATCAACATCGGATATGCCTGTTAAAGTAAGTGTTTTTCTATCTTCCATAATAAGGTTATGCTTGCGTTTCAAAGCTTTACCATTTTCCTGCATAACTAAGCCCTCCCGAAATCATCTCTTAAGCAATTATATGATTTCGTCCATAAATTTATGAATGGAGGTGGCGTGCCGCCGCGGTCAAGACGCGGAATCGCTCGACAAGTCTCGCTCGTGATAGATTAGAGAAGATTGTTGACGCGGTCAAAGACTTTACCAATGAACTACCAATTAACTAATAAACTTTACCCTAGACCTTAAAAGTTTCGCTCGAGCCTTTTTAAAGGCTCGCAGGGTCGAGGGACGGAGTCCCTCGTAGGTTTTAAGGGCAACGCCCTTAACATTCTTTGCTCTCTAAACGGCGGACTTTGTCCGCCGTTTAATTTCTTTTGTCAGCAACATTAGTCATTAAGGGCGGACAAAGTCCACCCTTAAAATGCAAGAGATGTTAAGGGCTTCGCCCTTAAAACCCACCAAAGGCTCCGCCTTTGGAAACCGCAAGCTTTTGAAAAAGCTTGACCAAAACTTTTAAGTGTCTTAGATAAGTTGATTAGCTAAACTGTAGTTTTCACTTCCGCGTCAACTATCTTCCGTAACTCTCTACGAGTGAGGCAAAGCCGAGCGATTCCGCGTCTTGACGGTGGCTGCTCGCCGCCACTTATTCTAAAATCTTATACATCAAAGGAGCATCTTCTTTTTTGGCATATTCATTTATGCTGATGACCTCTGCTTTTATCGGCTTTGTGCCAAGAACTATTTCCAATACATCACCAACCTTTACATCATAAGATGCTCTTGCCGGTTTGCCATTAACTATAACTCTACCCGCATCACAAGCTTCATTGGCAACTGTTCTGCGTTTGATTATTCTTGAAACCTTTAAATATTTATCCAATCTCATATATTTATCCCTCCATAAATAAAGAAATCCGACTGCCACTGCGTAGTCGGATTTTCTGAATAGAATTTTAAATTACTTATTGACAGCGTCCTTGAATGCCTTGCCAACCTTGAATGCTGGAACCATAGATGCAGGAATCGGTATCTTTGCACCTGTCTGTGGGTTGCAGCCTTCTCTTTCTTTTCTTTCTCTTCTCTCGAATGTACCGAAGCCTACGAGCTGAATCTTCTCACCCTTAGCAACTTCTTCTACAACTGTGTCGAGGAGTGCATTAACTGCTTTTTCTGCGTCCTTCTTAGAGAGTTCTGCTTTTTCTGCAACAGCAGCAATAAGTTCTGTCTTGTTCATTATTATATTCCTCCTACTTCATCGAACTCATAGAAATGAGTTTCTTTTTGAGTATATATATCTAAGCCTTACTTTGATGAATTTTCTTCGAGTTTTCTAAAGTTCTCTGTAAAATCATCACAGGCACGATATAGCGATTCTTCTGGGTTTACATCAACCATAGCCGCAAGATTAATAACTGAGAAAAGCAATTCACCGATTTTACGGTTATTTTCTGCCTTGTCATAAGAGGCCTTTGAAAGAGCCTTCAACTTTTCTTCTGTATCCTCATATGCAGTTTCATAGCTTTTTGGTGCATAACCTGCTTTTTTAGCCTTAGAGCGAATTTTATCCGCTCTCATAAGTGCTGGCAAGGATTTTGCAACACTATCCATAGCCTCGCTTGCTTTGGTCTGGGACTTTGTTTTCATCTTAATATCGTCCCAATTTTTGAGGACTTCTTCTGGTGTATCTGCGGTAATATTGCCAAAAACATGAGGGTGACGAATAATCAGCTTTTTGCATATTCCATCGGCAACATCTGAAAAATCAAAGCTATTTTTTTCTTCCTCAATTCTTGAATGGAAAACCACTTGCAAGAGAGCATCTCCAAGTTCTTCCTTTAGAAGCTCTGTATCGTCATTGTCGATTGCCTCGATAACTTCATATGTTTCCTCAATAAGATTCTGGCGAATAGACTTATGGTCTTGTTCCCTATCCCAAGGACAGCCATTTTCACTTCGGAGGATTTCCATAATCTTAATCAGGTCATCAATTCCATATTTATCTTTAAAATTAAAGTCCATAGAAACATCTCCAAACCTCTATAAATGCTATACTTGGTGCTAAAATAGTATACCCTATTAAGACGATATTTTCAAGGCATTTTTGGCATTTTTTATATATTTTTTTAAAACCGTATAAATTATAACTTTTTCAAGGCAATTTGCGTAAAAACTTTGGCTATTTTACTGCAATAAACATCTGAAATCTAAATTTCAAGGCTATTTCAGTGCAACATTTTTATCACCGATTCTTCGTTTAAGCTCTCTTATCATAACATCATTGATGTCTACCCACATATTTCTTGGCACTCTCAAAAGCTTTTTATTATCCTCAAAGTAGAAATATACAGGTGTAGAACCGTCAAATATATTCAAAACCTGCTTTGCACGAATAAATTCATTACATTCTTGATTCTTAAATCTCAGATAAAGCCCTGATTTATCGCTGTTACTCCTATTATTTTGTACTTTTACTTCGGGCTGTTCTGCTTTTTTCTTAGATGAACTATACATTGCCTTAAACTGTGCAATCTCCGCATCTGTTTTTGGTGCTGGATAAACTCTGTTGCACAAAAGCTTGGTTTCTTCGTCCTCCTTGATACTTACAGTACATTCCGCAAGAATAGCCTTGCCATCTCTTATAAGCGTACTGTATTCCATAAGTGTTTTAGGGAAAACGAGCATTTCTATACTTCCGAATTTATCCTCAATAGTCACAAATGCCATAGTAGAACCGTTCTTTATAATCTTAGTTCTGACCTCATTTATAAACGCAATAACCCTTACACGCTTACCGTCATTATAGTATGCTGAACCTTCAAGAATATTATTTATAAGGTCGGTATTTAGAGCCTTAGACGCATTTTCATATTCTGCAACAGGGTGCCCCGACAAATAAATACCAACAACCTCTTTTTCAAGCTTTAAGCGTTCATTTTCGTCAAATTCATCTATGCTTTTTAGCTGATATGCGGGTTCTTCATTATCATCACCCATACCGAATAAATCAAGCTGTCCTGCGACATTATCACGATGGTCTCTTGCAAGAGAATCTATCAAGCCATCAAGCGAATAAAGCATTTGTCTGCGATTTGCACCGAGTTTATCTAAAGCACCACACTTTATAAGACTTTCCACCGCTCTTTTATTCATATCCTTGCTATAAACTCTACTGCAAAAATCATAGAAAGAAGTATATTCGCCGTTTCTGCGTTCATTTATTATATTTGTGATAAAACCTTTTCCGATATTCTTAATAGCCATAAGTCCGAAACGGATATTCTTTCCGCATACGGTAAAACCAATATCGCTTTCATTTATATGAGGCGGAAGAACTCTGATATTATGCTTCATACAATCATCAATATATACGGCAACCTTGCCCGAATTGTCAAGCACGCTTGAAAGCAAAGCAGCATTATATTCACAAGGGTAATGACATTTGAGATATGCCGTTTGATACGAAATCATAGCATAACAAGCTGCATGAGCCTTATTAAAAGCATAGGACGCAAAGCTTTCCATCTCTGCGAATATTTCCTCGGCAATGTTTCTTGGAATACCTCGTCTTATACAACCTTCAACCTCAATACTGCCGTCCTCTCGCAAAAGTCCTTCTATAAATATTTTGCGTTCGTGTTCCATAACATCAGCTTTTTTCTTGGACATCGCCCTTCGCACAATATCCGCTCTGCCAAGAGAGTATCCCGCAAGGCTTCTGAAAATCTGCATAACCTGTTCCTGATAAACAATACAGCCATAAGTAACCTCAAGTATAGGCTTTAAGAGTTCGTGCTTATAGGTTACTTTTACGGGATTATGGCAGTTTTCAATATATTTCGGAATAGAATCCATAGGTCCTGGGCGATATAGAGAAATAACTGCAATCAAGTCTTCGATAGTTTCAGGCTTTAGCTGTGTAAGAACATTTCTCATACCGCTTGATTCAAATTGAAAAACGCCCTCGGTATCACCTTTAGAAAGCATTTCAAAAACCTTTTTATCGTCATCGGGAATATTTTTTATTGAAAAAAGCGGTTCTTTTTTACGAATCATCTTTTCGGTATCATCAAGAACAGTAAGATTTCTAAGTCCGAGAAAATCCATTTTCAGCAAGCCGAGTTCATCAAGTGTAGTCATCGTAAACTGTGTTACAATAGCTTCATCGTTTCTCGAAAGCGGAACATACTCGCTTACAGGCTTATCAGTTATAACTACACCTGCTGCATGAGTTGTTGCGTGACGAGGTGTTCCCTCAAGCCTCATAGCCATATCAATCAATCTATGTACGGCTGGTTCGTTATTATATCTCTGTGTAAGCTCATCAGAGATTGTAAGAGCCTTTTCGATAGTCATTTTCAAGTCATAAGGCACAAGCTTTGCGACGGAATCAACCTCCGCATAAGACATTGCCAAAGCTCTGCCGACATCTCTTATAGCACCTCTCGCCGCCATTGTTCCGAATGCAACTATCTGTGCCACATGGTCAGAGCCATATTTTCTTATGACATAATCTATAACTTCCTGTCGCCTGTCTTTACAGAAATCCACATCAAAATCAGGCATACTTACTCTTTCTGGGTTAAGAAATCTCTCAAAGAGCAGATTATATTTAATTGGGTCTATTCCTGTAATGCCTATGCAATATGCCGCAAGACTTCCTGCACCTGAACCTCTGCCCATTCCAACAGGTATCCCGTTCTTTTTTGCATAGCTTACATAGTCGTTTACAATAAGGTAATAATCAACATAGCCCATTTTGATTATTACAGAAAGCTCATATTCAAGCCTATCAATAAGGCTTTGACTTGGATTTTCTCCGTATCTTCTATGAAGTCCCTTATAACATTCCTCACGAAAATACTCTATATGGTCTTTGCCGTCTGGAACATCAAAGCGTGGCAATTTTGTCTTACCAAATTCAAATTCAACATTACAGCGTTCCGCAATCTTAACTGTATTTTCGTAAGCTTCCGGCATATTCGGAAAAAGCTCACGCATTTCTGCTTCACTTTTAAGATAAAATTCATCTGTTGGAAACTCAAATGAATTTTCGTCCTCTATTGTATGGTTTGTCTGTATGCAAAGCAAAATTTTATGCAAATCCTTATCTTCACGCTTGATATAATGACAGTCATTCGTCACAACAAGCGGTATATCACATTCTTTAGAAAGCTTTATTATATCAGGATTGATGCGTTTTTGCTCAAGTATTCCATGGTCTTGAAGTTCAAGAAAGAAATTATTTTCGCCGAAAATTCTCTTATACTTCAAAGCTTTTTCCTTTGCAAGCTCATAATTTCCACGCATAAGAGCCTTAGGAATTTCACCCGCAAGACAAGCAGAAAGTGCAATTATTCCATTGTGATATTTTTCCAAGAGTTCCTCATCAACTCTTGGTTTACCGTAAAAACCGTCTATCCAAGCCATAGAAACAAGCTTTATCAGATTTTGATAGCCGACATTATTCTCGCACAAAAGCACCATATGGCGATTTTCTCTATCTAATTCTGCGACTTTATCAGTATATTTTCTTGGAGCAACATAGACTTCACAGCCAATAATCGGTTTTATTCCCTCTTTTTTAGCGGCTTTATAGAAATCAATAACGCCATACATACAGCCGTGGTCGGTTATGGCTATTGCTGGTTGAGATAGTTCTTTGGCAGCTTTTACAAGATTTTTTATCTTGCAAGCACCGTCAAGCAAGCTATATTCAGTATGGACATGAAGATGTACAAAACTCATGGTATCACCTCACAAATAAAAATAGCTAATAAACTCCTAAGAAGACACTTAAAGTTTAGGTCGAGCCTTTTTAAAGGCTCGCAGGGTCGAGGGACGGAGTCCCTCGTGGGTGTTAAGGGCGAAGCCCTTAACATTCTTTGCTCCCTAAGGGGCGGACTTCGTCCGCCCCTTTATTTCTTCTGTTAGCATCAGTAGTCAAACAGGGAACCCCCTGCGAGGGTTCCCTACGAAAAACATTCCACTGGAATGTTTTTCTACCCTCCTGCGCTTTAGGAAGCATAAAGAATTTCGCCGTCTGCGGACGGCGACCAAAGGCTCTGCCTTTGGAAACTGCGAGCCTTTGAAAAGGCTCAAGCGAAACTTTAATTGTCTTAGAGAAGTGCATTAGTTAATTGTATGGGCGAACGCAGTTCGCCCGCTCGGTAGTTTCATCGACCGCGTCAACTATCTTCCCTAATTCACTACGAGCGAGGCTTGCCGAGCGATTCCGCGTCTTGACGGTGGAGGCACTCCACTATCCTAATTCTTCGGCTAATTCCATTATTCGCTCAATTCTATGATTAACTCCAGAACGGCTTATCGGCGGACTTAACATCTCACCCAATTCCCTCAAGCTACTTTCCGGATTTTCTACCCTCAAAATTGCTAACTCATACAAATCATTCGGCAAGGATTCTAAACCCCTCTTTTTCTTTATCTTATCAATAGCCAAAAGCTGTTTTGCAGAAGCCTTTGCAGTCTTATTGCTATTCGCCGTTTCTGAATTTATTTTACGATTAACAGTATTTCTTACAGATTTAAGCATCTTTTCTTGAATAATTTGCAAGGCTGACATCTGAGCACCTATTAAAGTAAGAAGGTCGGATATGCCATCGCTGTCTTTCAGATAGACAATAAAACTACCCTTGCGATTGATAATCTTGGGCTTTACTGCTAATTGTTCTATCTCCTCGATAAGATAAGATAAATCCTTTGCAAGATTCTGAAAAGGTGAAACAAATTCCAAATGATAATCCTTTTGTGGGTCGGTAACATTTCCGTATGATAAAAAAGCCCCCCTCAAAAATGATGGAAAGCTTTCTTCTGAATCAAAGTTCGCACGATTTATATGCAAACTAAGTTCATCACTGCTATGACCGAAAAATTTAAGCAAAATATTTCTACTTGGAAAGTCTGGAGAAGTAACAGTAATCTGCTTATCTCTAAGAGATTTTCTGTTCAGCGGTATATTAACATCGAAAATACTGCCTGTAATCAGCGTCATAAGCAGAGAATATGTTCTTGCAATCATTGGACTTTCTGTTGCAAAAAGTACCTTATCTGAACGCTGTAATTTTGAAAAAATAGTCATTCCATAAGCCTGAGCCTTCATCTCAGAAATAGTTTTGCACTCCACTCCAGCAAGCTCAGACTTAACCTCTTGAGAAAATGACATCTACTGCACCGCCTTATGTTCTTCTTATATCTCTGTGGTGAACTGACGCACGATAACCTTTTTTAATAAGATATTCATAAAGGTATTGTGCAGTTGCAACAGAACGGTGCTTGCCTCCTGTACAGCCTATTGCAATCATAAGCTGGCTCTTACCCTCATCGCAGTAGAGCGGAAGCATATATTCGATAAGAGAAATAAGTCTTTCAAGAAAACCCTTTGTCTGGTCCCACTTCATAACATAATCATAAACATTCTTATCAAGGCCAGTGAAGTTTTTAAGCTCTGGAATATAGAAAGGATTTGGCAAACATCTTACATCGAAGATAATATCCGCCTCTGATGGTGTTCCATACTTAAAGCCAAAGGACATACAGTTGACAACAAGTCCGAATGACGAATCGCCAAGAAATAATGCGGAAATTCTCTCCTTTAGCTGTGAAGGCGAAAGAAAAGAAGTATCTATTATGTAGTCTGCACGATTTCTTACCGTTTCAAGCAAACCTCTCTCAAAGCTTACCGCATCTGAAGTTGAGCCGTGATAAATATCTGCAAGAGGGTGCTTACGCCTTGTTTCTTTATATCTTCTGAGTATTACTTCGTCCTTTGCATCAAGATAGAGGATTTTATAATTATTGTTATTGCTTTTGAGCTTGTTAAGTGCATCAAACAATGCGTCAAAAACATCTCCGCCTCGAATATCAGTAACAATTGCAACCTTTTTAAGATGCTTGTCAGTCGATTTTTCGCAAAGCGAATAAAATGTCGGTATCAGTACAGGCGGAATATTATCAACGCAATAATAGCCAATATCCTCCATAATCCTCATAGCGTTGGATTTTCCTGCTCCTGAAAGCCCTGTTATAATTATAAATTCCATATATAACACCTCGTTTTATGTTCCAATAAATTTTACCTCACAGTGAAGCTCTACACCCTTTTGCTTATACACCTCTTTCTTGACATATGCAATAAGATTTTTGACATCTTCACAGGTGGCATTATTTTTATTTATTATAAAGCCTGAATGTTTTTCGCTGACCTCAGCTCCTCCGACACTTGCCCCTTTAAGTCCACATTCCTCGATAAGTGCCGCCGCAAAATATCCCTCAGGTCGCTTAAATGTACTTCCTGCACTTGGGTATTCAAGTGGCTGTTTACTCTTTCTTTTGCCCATTAGTTCGTCCATTTTCTCTCGAATTTCATTTTGTGATTTATTTTCAAGCTTAAAAAGTACATCTGTTACAATATATTCCTTATCAGTAAAAACACTTCTGCGATAACTAAAATTAAGCTCATCACGCTTAAAGCTTTTTATAATGCCGTTTTCATCAATGTAGCTTACCGCCTCGACAATATCTTTCATCTCTCCGCCATAAGCACCTGCATTCATATATGCCGCACCACCGACTGTGCCAGGTATTCCCCAGGCAAACTCCAGCCCGCTAAGCGAATTTTTAAGTGCATAGCTACAAACAGACGCAAGAGCCGCTCCTGAACCACAGCTAATCAAGCCATTTTCAGTAAGGCTCATTTCAGAAAATTCTCCGCCAAGTCTTATGACAATTCCTCTTATTCCATTATCCGATATAAGAAGATTTGAGCCTTTTCCTATAATGAAATATGGAATTTCATTTTTCTTACATAGACAGATAAGTTCCGCAAGGGCTTTTTTTGTCTTAACTTCGCAGTATACATCGGCTTTTCCGCCAATTTTAAAGCTTGTGTGCTTATTCATTGGTTCATCAAGGTTAATTTCTATATCTTCATTTGTAAAAATATTTAAAAAATCAAAATTATATTTCATAAGCAGACAAATTCTCCTATTTAAAGAGGTATGTTCCTTTCTCTCAGATAATCTAAAAAACTATCACCAATCAACAGATTTCTTTTCAGGTTCTGCATCATAAACTAATCCCAAGCTTGCAAGAAGTTCCTGTGCGGCATTATATCCCATCTTTTTCTGTCTGTTATTCATGGCGGCAACCTCAATAATAACCGCTAAGTTACGACCAGGCTTAACAGGTATAGTCAAAATCGGAACTTCTATTCCAAGAATATCTGTCATTTCGTTATCCATACCCATTCGGTCATATACTTTCTTATTATCCCAAAGCTCAAGGTTGATAACCATATCAATATTTTCTGTTAGCTTAACAGCACCCATACCGAAAAGTCTTCTTGCATTTATAATACCGATACCTCTTAATTCTATAAAGTGTCGAATATTTTCAGGTGCCGCACCAACAAGCGACTTTTTAGAAACCTTGCGAATTTCGACAGCATCATCTGCAATAAGTCTGTGTCCACGCTTGATAAGCTCTATTGCAGTTTCGCTCTTACCAACTCCACTATCACCAACAATCAACAAACCTTCGCCGTAAACCTCAACGAGAACACCATGTCGGGTAATTCTTGGAGCAAGCTCTACATTCATATAAGAAACTATCGCCGCAGAAACCTCACTTGTAGCGTCAGCAGTACGCAAAATAGGAATCTGATGTTTTTCAGCAGCATCCATAAGTTCGTGATAAGGGGTTATTCCTCTTGTAACAATAACGGCAGGAGGTTTCATTGCAAATATTCTGTCTATTACATGCTTTCTCTGCTCAGAGCTGAATTTATTAAGATAAGCATTTTCAGTATTTCCGATAAGCATAAGACGGGTATTATCGAAATAATCAAGAAAGCCTGTAAGTTCAAGACCAGGACGAATGACATCTCTTGAAGCGATAAGAATATCATCAGGATTACCCGGCATATATGCAGTATCAAGCTGAAGTTCTTTTATAACCTTAGTTAATGAAACAGAAAAATTATTATCCATAAGAAATTAGCACCTACTTTCTTCTGATTTTACAAAATTCCGATTCTTGAAGCATAAAATTTCAGTAAACTTTCTATAATATTATACAATAAATTTTCAAAAAATAAAAGCCCCAAAGTTAATTAATCTTACCAATATTTTTTATCACTGTTTTTTTAATATTACCAACAAGGCGAATATAGTTTATATATATTTATAACCTAATAGTTTGTTGTTTGCAAAAGAAAAAATGGCGGATTTTTCCGCCATTTAGAAAATAAGAGATGTTAAGGGCATTGCCCTTAAAACCCACCAAAGGCTCCACCTTTGGAAACTGCAAGCTTTTGAAAAAAGCTTGAGCAAAACTTTTATCTGTCTTATGAAAATCTGTTAGCTAATCGGTAGTTTCCCCGACCGCGACAACTATCTTCTCTAATCCACCACGAGCGAGGCTTGCCGAGCAATTCCGCGTCTTGTTCTGTGCGGTCACGCACCGCATCTTGACGGCGGAGGCACTCCGCACGCTAAATTGCTTTGCTATAAATTTCTGCAACCTCTGCCCTATCAAACACCTTTGGAGCGTTATTCAAATTTCCAATCGAAATTTTCATACAGTTATCAGTCATCCACTCAACATCATCTTGAGTAATGCCTAAATCTCCAAGCTTTACTTCAAGGTCGATTGCTTTTAAAAAGCCTCTTATGCTGTCTGCACAATCCTTTTCATCTTTTCCGCCAAGTATCTTTGAAACCTCTGCAAACTTTTCAGGAAGTGCGGGTGCAAGTCTTTCAACAATAATCGGAGTAAGTGCCGCAAGACCTCTGCCGTGAACTATATTTTTCAAGCCTGAAGCAGGGTGTTCCATACCATGAGCCGCTGAAACTCCAGCAACTCCAATTACCATACCACCCAATGTTGCCGCTAAGCTTACAGCCTCCCACGCATTATCGTTATTATAATCATTCATAAGCAATGGAAGATTTTTTGCAATAAGCTTAATTGCAAGCAATGCCTGAGCATCTGTGAGAGGGTTAGCTTTCTTTGAAGTATATGCCTCTAAGGAGTGAGTAAAAGCATCAAAACCTACCGAAGAAAGTATATGCTTAGGCATAGTTTTCATAACATCTGGTTCAATGATAGAAACACTTGGCAGAATATTCATTGTATAAAGAGCCTTTTTATCCTTAGTTTCAGGATTTGTCAGAACAGCAATCTGATTGCCTTCGCTTCCCGTTCCACAGGTTGTAGGAATGAGGATAATAGTCATAGCCTTTTTACCCTGTTTCAAGCCGAAAATATAATCAGAAATATCGCCCTCATTATTCATACAGAAAGCTATACTCTTTGCGGCGTCCATAATCGAGCCACCGCCTACGCCAAGAATAATATCACAGCTTTCTTTTTTGGCTAATTCAACGCCCTCATAGACAGTTGTCGTCAGCGGATTTTGTGTAACTTTATCAAAGACCACTGCACCAACACCGCTTTTTTCAAGACTTTCAGTAACTCTGCAAAGTAAACCAGACTTCTTTGTGCTGTTTCCGCCTGTTACAACGAGAGCTTTTCTGCCATAATCCTTGCAAACCTCGCCGACAAGCTTAGATTTGCCTTTTCCGAACATAAGATTTACAGGAAGCGAATAATTAAAATTCATCATAATCAACACCTCAACGAATTACTGTTCTAAAATCAGTTTTGGCTTTGCCACAAACATTTGAGAAATATTTTTCCCAGTTGTCCGAATAACAAAGCCACTTTAAAACTGTTCTATTATTTTTCAAGAGCCTTTACAGATTCAGCGATAATTTCAGCCGCTTTATCGCAATGCTCCTCTGTAAGAATGAGCGGTGGAACCATACGGATAATATTAGAACCGATAGCTGTAACAATAAGCTTTCTATCAAAGCATTCATGCTTAATATCTACTGAATTAAAGCCGTCCTCGAACTCAACACCTACGAAAAGTCCAAGTCCACGAACTTCCTTGACATGAGGAACAACTTCTCTAAGCTTATTCATAAAGTATTCGCCCATCTTCTTTGCATTTCCTGCTAAATCTCTATCGAGAAGTTCACCAATCTGAGCAAGTGATGCAGCACAAGCAACAGGGTTACCACTATATGTACTTCCGTGTGAACCGCTTGTGAAATACTTTGCAACTTCGTCTTTTGCACAAATTGCACCAATTGGAAGTCCGCCACCCATAGCCTTAGCCATTGATACGATATCAGGCTTAATACCATAGTGCATATATGCCATAACCTCACCAGTTCTGCACCAGCCAGACTGAACCTCATCAAGGCAAAGTAACAATCCACGCTCATCACAAAGCTTTCTAAGACCTGTCATAAATTCCTTAGTAGCTGGGTGAACACCGCCCTCACCTTGTACAGGCTCAATCATAATAGCGATTGTCTTATCGGTGATTGCGTCTTCAAAAGCCTTGAGGTTGTTATACTCTGCGTACTTAAAGCCAGGTGTCATAGGTCCAAAGCCTTGCTGAATAGCTGAATCCGGTTGACCTGTTGCTGACATTGAACCAAAGCTTCTACCATGGAAGCCCATCTTTGCAGTAACGATTTCATACTTTTCAGGACCATACTTATCTACACCATACTTTCTTGCAAGCTTAATCATAGCCTCGTTAGCTTCAGTGCCTGAATTCTGATAATAAATCTTATCCATACCGATAGTATCACAAATCTTCTTAGCAAGCAATGCTTGAGGAATTGTATAAGGATAGTTAAATGTATGAATAAGGTCAGCGGCCTGTGACTGAATAGCCTTGACAACCTTTTCGTTGCAGTTACCAGCACTATTTACGGCGATACCTGCATAGAAATCGAGGTAAGCGTTGCCCTTTTCGTCATAAATATACATATCCTTGGCTGTTTCTGCGATGAAATCGAAACGCTCATAGGTTTCAATCATATACTTCTTAACTAAGCCCTTTAGTTCTTCGGCAGTAAGTCCTGTTTCGCTGAGTTTCATAACAAATTCCTCCAAAATTTATAAATTATAGGTTTTATAGCTTTTTGATACCAAGATAATCCATCTTGATTTTTACATAGCTTTCAATCAGCTGTACGCACTGCTCTATGCCAACCTTTTCGCTGTTAAGAGTAAGGTCATAGTTGATTGGATTTGTCCAATAGTTGCCCTTTGTGTAATATTTGTAGTAATTAGCACGATATTTATCGGTCTGAACAATGTTTCTTTCTGCAACAGCTTCATTAACCTGCATATGCTCCATTGTTCTCTTTAAGCAGAAGTCACGAGGTGCTTCAATATAAAGGCTGATTACATTATCTCTGCCTCTAAGTATCCAGTCCGCACACTTACCGACTATTACGCAAGATTGCGTTGCCGCAAGCTCCTCGATAATCTTTTTCTGATACTCAAAAAGCGTATCATCAGAAACGAATTTTCCTTTTGTGATATAATTTCTTGCCCTTGGCAAGCCTTTCATAAATGCCGCAAAGCCACCCTTTTCTCTGACACGCTCATTAACCTCATTGAAAAGCTCCTCATCAAGACCGCTGAGCTGAGATGCAAGCGTAAGAATTCTGTTTTCGTAGCAGGATATTCCTAAATCCTTTGCAACCTTTGAGGCAATTTCCTTACCACCGCTACCGAAGCCACGAGCAACTGTAATAACAATATTATCCATTTGCCACAGCCTCCGTTTCAGTCTTGTTCTTCTGGTCATTAAGGAACCTTGAAAGGAACTCTCTTGTTCTCGGATTCTTAGGATTATAGAAAAGTTCCTTAGGAGGTGCGTCCTCGACAATGTAACCTCTATCCATAAATATTGTTCTTGTAGATACATCTCTTGCGAATGCCATTTCGTGAGTAACGATAATCATTGTAAGACCTGTATGTGCAAGCTCTTTCATTACATTAAGAACATCGCCAACCATTTCAGGGTCAAGAGCGGAAGTCGGTTCATCAAAGAGCAGAACCTCTGGATTCATACACAAAGCTCTTGCAATAGCAACACGCTGTTTCTGACCGCCAGAAAGCTGAGATGGATATGCGTTTATATAAGGTGCCATACCAACTGCTTTGAGGTGCTTAATAGCTCTCTCAAAAGCTTCCTGCTTTGATTCGTGCAAAACGCTTGTAACTGCAATCATACAATTCTTGAGAACGGTCATATTTTCAAAGAGATTGAATGACTGGAAAACCATACCTACCTTTGAGCGGTATTCATTGATTTCTTTTTGCTTGTCTGCAACCTCCTTGCCGTTAAAGTAAATCTTTCCGTCTGTCTGCTGTTCAAGCTTATTGATACAGCGTAGCAGTGTAGATTTACCTGAGCCTGACGAACCAACTATACAGATAACCTCGCCTTTCTCGACAGCAAAGTCTATTTTTCGGAGAACCTGATGGTCACCAAAGGACTTGCTTAAATTTTCAATAGCAATAACCTTTTTTGCTGTTTTTTCTGACATAGCTTAATCTCTCCTTATGCTGATTCTTTCATATATTCAACTGCAAGCACATAATCCTTCTTCTTTGCAAGCTTCTTTTCGAGCAAGAGGAAAAGACGATTCAGTACGAAGCAAAGTACAAAATAAATAACTGCAATTACGAGGTATGATTCGAAATACTTGTAGTATGTACCACCAGCTGTCTTTGCAACAAGGAACAGCTCGGAAACACCAATAACATTTAAGACAGATGTCATCTTGAGGTTTGTAAGGAATGTGTTTACCATTTCAGGAACAACATTCTTGAAAGCCTGTGGAAGAACTACTCGGAACATTGTAAGCATTGGTGACATACCGAGCGACCAAGCACCCTCTTTTTGACCCTTATCAACAGAATTGATACCGCCTCTGACTGTTTCTGCCATATAAGCACCTGTATTAAGAACAGTAACAAGAATACCTGCGAATATTGGGGAAATCTTAACATTTGCCTGAAGTAAACCGTAGTAAACAATCATACCCTGTACTATCATTGGTGTGCCTCTGAAAACCTCAACATAAACAATGCAGATAATTTTCAATGTTCTCATAAGTATACGCTTAATCAAATTATCCTGTTTATTGATTTTAATATCCTGAACCATACCAACGAGATAACCAACTATAAAGCCTACCAATGTACCTATTACAGCAATATAAAGTGTTATCCAAAGACCTTCAAGGAACATATATTTATATTCGTTCGCTATATATACTATCCATTCAAACATATTACTAGGATCGGAAAAATTCATAAAATGTTCTCCCCTTAATTCATTACTATTCTTAGAATATCTATGGCTGCCTTTTAAAGCAGCCACAGTATCAATTATTTACATCTGTGCGTTTGACTAAAATTCCTGTTTAGCTTATCATTAATTTCTTAATCTGCGACACTACGCTTAGTTAGCTGCTGGCTGAGCTGCGATTGCCTTTTCCATAAGCTCGTCCATCTTTGTCTTATCGTTCCAGCCAATCTTATCCATAGCACCTTGAATCTTATCTCTTAGCTCTGTATCATTCTTTCTTGTTGCGATACAAACATTTGTCATTTCCTGGTCATTCTTGAAGGTATCATTTTCATCAAGCTTGATAAGCTTCAAATCTTTGTTTGTAAGCAATGCAGATTCAGCTGTCGGTACATCAATAACTACAACATCTGCAACCCCATTTGAAACTGCCATAAATGCTTCACCAGTTGTTTCGTAGTTAGAACCAAGTACACCATCAGGAATCTGGTCGAGCAAGTCAACCCAACCTGTGCCAAGCTGTGTTGTAATCTTTACATTCTTACCCTTGAGCTGTGATAGACCTGTAACCGAAGCAATATCTGAATCAGCTCTTACAACAATGCAGTTATCTCTATAATAATACGGTTCTGTGAAAGAATAAGATTTTGCCCTGACAGCTGTCTTACCCATACCAGCAATAATACAATCATACTCTTGAGAATCAAGTCCAAGTCCAATTGAATCCCATTCAACCTTATGGACTTCAACATCCATATCAAGTTCATTTGCAATTTTCTGTGCAACCATTACATCATAGCCGTAAGCATATGTATTTTGTCCGTAAATCTTTACAGCCTTTTCACCATCAGGCATACTTTCTGATGACTGTGTCCAGTTAAACGGTGCATAGGTACATTCCATACCAACTCGAAGAACCTTCTTATCGCTTGAACCTGTCGAGCCTGCTGATGAAATTGCTGTTTCTGAACCTCCACAGCCTGCAAAAATTGCCATTGTCATACAGCTTGCCATTGCGACTGCCAACACTTTCTTAATCCTGTTTTTCATACTTACCCTCTCCTGTCAATATAGATGATTATAAAGAAAGGCGTCACTTCATAATTTGCTGAATCCCTCTTTTTCAGCACTTTGAAGTGACGCCTTTGTCCCTATGTGAATTTTTGTTTTCATTATAATTACATAATGAAAACTGTTACCTTAAAAGCAAACTTTACTCATCGGAAACTCCTCCTGAACTGACTAAACTGAAAAAGGTCACTTCCAGTTTTCCGCACATCTTTGTTGCGTACTCACTAAAGTGACCTCATTGTCTTACTTAAATTTCATCAAGTGGTTTGTTTCACTTGGTATGTTTGTAGTATATCACCTCTTTTTTGAAATTGCAAGGGGTAATTTCCATTTTTTGTCGAATTTTCTGAACTTCGTGCATTTATAACTAAGCTTAATAACCAAGTTAGTATTTTATATACAAAATGGACTTATAAGTCATAACAAAGAACAAATATAGAATTTTATTTGCTGTTTTTTCTTTTGTTGACAACATTAGTTTAAAAATGGCGGACGAAGTCCGCCATTTAAGGAGCAAGAGATGTTAAGGGCGTTGCCCTTAAAACCCACGAGGGACTCCGTCCCTCGACCCTGCAAGCTTTTGAAAA